>OKWQ01000054.1_pt1 | contig 153670 bp, 120 predicted proteins | sample 1607071 | NCBI WGS metagenome assembly OKWQ01 (sample SAMN07501039, study PRJEB24779) | human gut metagenome
TTCTGATCCTGTTCTGCAAATTTCCGATCTATCTTTTCTTCCTGTTCTGCAAATCGCTGATCCAACTTCTGATCCTGTTCTGCAAATTTCCGATCTATCTTCTTTTCCTGCTCTGTAAATCGCTGATCCATTTTCTGATCTATCTTCTTTTCCTGTTCTGTAAATCGCAGGTCAATTTTTTTCTCCTGCCTCTCAAACATTTTGCCAATTTCTTTTAGTAGAATGGTATTTTCCATCCGATTCACCTCGTGTTTTCTATTTTATCATATACTATTTCCAAAGTCTATTTAGTTTTCAAGGTACACTTAATTTCATTGGGGGTTTTTAAGAATAGTCTGTCAAAATTATTTTCCAGATTGGGAATGAATATCCCTAAGATTGTTATTGCGTTTATGTGATTTATATTTTATCTTATTTACATTGATATGTCAATAAGTTTTCATTTATTTTCGTATTAAGACTTTAATAAAAAACAGAACCGATGTATTTATACACCAGTTCTGCCAAGATTCATTCGCAATAAATGTTGTTTCTGCAAATATCTCTATATTTTTACTCTTCGTATCCGTTGGGGTTATTGCTCTGCCATCTCCAGGAATCCTCACACATTTCCTCAATTCCTCTTTCAGCTACCCAGCCAAGCTCTTCTTTTGCCTTTGCGGCATCTGAATAGCATGTTGCAATATCACCTGCACGGCGTGGTTTGATCTGGTATTTGATTGGCTTTCCACAAGCTTTTTCAAATGCTTTTACTACCTGAAGTACACTGTATCCATTTCCGGTTCCCAGATTATAAATATTTACGCCTGCTTTTTCTTCTATTTTCTTTAACGCTTTTACGTGTCCTACTGCAAGGTCTACTACGTGGATATAATCACGTACGCCAGTTCCATCCGGAGTATCATAGTCATCTCCAAAGACACCGAGACATTCTAATTTTCCGACTGCAACCTGTGCTATGTATGGTACCAGGTTATTTGGAATTCCCTTAGGATCTTCTCCGATTAATCCGCTCTTGTGTGCTCCAATTGGATTAAAGTAACGAAGCAATACCACATTCCACTCCGGATCAGCAACATGAAGATCTGTTAATACCTGCTCCAGCATTCCTTTGGTCTGTCCATAAGGATTTGTTATTTTTCCCTTCGGGCATTCTTCCGTAATCGGAATAAATGCAGGATCTCCATATACAGTTGCAGAAGAACTGAAGATAATGTTTTTCACATTATGGTCTCTCATTACTTCGCACAGGATAAAGGTACCTGTCATGTTGTTATGATAATATTCCAAAGGTTTTGCTACAGATTCTCCAACAGCTTTCAATCCTGCAAAATGAATTACGGAATCAATCGATTCCTTATCAAAAATTTCATTTAATTTTTCTCTGTCCAGGATGTCAGCTTTATAGAACGTTACTTTTTTACCTGAGATTTCTTCTACTCGCTGGATTGCTTTTTCGCTTGAATTGTAAAGATTGTCTACGACAACCACATCGTACCCTGCGCTTAATAACTCAATACATGTATGGCTGCCGATATAACCAGCCCCGCCAGTAACTAAAATTGCCATGATGTGCTCCTCCTCATTCTTTGCCAACTGAATTAGTTTCTTTTATAGTCTATACCCACTCTGTATATTTCGCAACATATTTTTGCATTAGAGCGTGCCTGAAAAATGCTTTCTGCAAGATGTGCGTCACAAAGCTGCTTTCATTAATATCCGTGATTGCACGTTATTTCCATAAAAACTCCGGATACAGTCCGGTCATCTTTAAATTCTTAATCGCATTTACTACATACTCTTTATCTTCTTTGTAAGTAACCCCATACCATTTATCCAAAGATTTTAAAACCTCTACTGTCGCTTTTCCTTCATCGATCAGGTCATTTACAACTGTAGGCAGAAAATACTCACATTTTAATGGATTCATTTTCAGATTCTCATCCAGAAACTTCGGAAATCTATCTTTTAATTCCTGAAGGATACTGCCTGAAAATCCCCACATATTCATAGACACTGTGCTTCCTTCCGGTATCTCTGTCCAGGTTGCACCCTCGTCTTCCGTATATTCAGCCTTACCATTTCTTTTTTCAATATGGGTTCTTTCATTTATTCCTGTCAAATAGTGATGATCATCGGTCACACAGACTCCTCTGGCAACATGCCCATTATCTGTCAGGGTATTTTCAAGGACATACCCAACCATCGTATAACGGTATTTTGCATCATCCTGGTGATTAGACAGGTAATCATAGATCATCTGATAGGCATGCCGTCCATAGTAATCATCTGCATTGATGACTGCAAATGGGCCATCTACCACACTACTGCAGCTAAGCACTGCATGACCTGTTCCAAATGGCTTCTGACGCCCCTCTGGTACCTCATAACCTTCCGGCAGGCTGTTCATCTCCTGATATACATACTCCACTTCCAATTGTCTTTCCATCCGATTGCCAATTGCTGCCCGGAAATCTGCCTCATTTTCTTTTTTAATGATAAATACTACTTTTTGAAAACCGGCCCGAATGGCATCATAAATGGAAAAATCAATAATCATATGTCCCTGTTCATCTACTGGATCAATCTGCTTCAGTCCGCCATATCTGCTGCCCATTCCTGCTGCCATGATCACTAAAACTGGTTTGCTCATATTCTTCCTCCGTTTAGCTTAAATCATTCCTAGTACAGCATTGCGTAATTAATGGTGAATAAAGTGCCTGATATCTGCGTCAGATGTGCGTCCACGAAGGGACACGTAGTGGATCCTACGGCTAGCTTCGTGGGCGTGCTTCCGGCGTAGATAGCGAGAGTTTAATTCACTGTTAATTGCGCAATGATGGACTACTAAGTAAGTTTATCACAAAAGAAGAGATTTGGGCACCCCCTTTTCCTTATGTACCTTTAAAATCATAGATATTTTTCTACAATATCCGCCATTTCATTCCACTTGTCTTCCATATCTGCCACCAGTTTAAACTGAGTTCGGCATCTGTCTACATTATGCTTATCCCGATGAATCTTAAAATAAGTATCACCTTGCAGATAATCCGTCAGAAAACGCATACCGCATTCGAAAGTCATCAGCTTGGCACCTGTAGGAAGCATTTTAATCTCCATTTCTGTAAGGCTACCCGCACATCCTTCGATATAACCTTTTGTATATAATGCAAACAGATTCAGGTCACAGGAAATTTTTGATAAATCCTTTTCATCTTCCGCTCCGGTGCTGGCACCAAAACGAATGGAATCACCAAAATCATTCAGTGCTAATCCCGGCATTACGGTATCCAGGTCAATGACACATATACCCTTTCCAGTCTTGTCATCAATCATAATATTATTAAGCTTGGTGTCATTATGGGTAACCCGCAGCGGCAGTTCTCCTTTTTCCAGCATATCACACAGGATATGGGCATCCGCTTCCCTCTCCAGGACAAATTGAATTTCCGGCTGTACCTCTTTTGCCCTTTGGCAGATATCCTCTTCCACCGCTTTTTTAAACTTGTCAAAGCGATCGATTGTATTATGGAAATCTTTAATAGTTTCATGCAGGGTTTTTGCAGGATAATCCGATAGAAGCCTTTGAAAATTGCCAAATGCCACAGCACTCTGATAAAAATCATCTGGTTTTTCTACAGCATCATAGCTGGTTGCACCCTCGATGAATCCATAGCTGCGCCAATATTCACCGGAAGAATCCACATAATAATGTTCTCCTTTGAGCGTAGGAATCACATTTAGAGTCTCACGTTCCGGATCACCTCCCATCTGAATTATTTTTTTTCTCAGAAAGGATGTCACATGAACGATATTCTCCATTAATTCTACCGGGTTTTTGAAAATCTCACGGTTCATACGCTGTAGAATATATCTTATCATTTTGCCTCCATTATCAAATATAAGCAAAAATGTATCATTGATATGCCCGCTTCCATAAGCATTGCCGCTTTGATAAACTCCTTCATATTGAAAATTCTGAATCACTTCCTCTAACTTACTGCAAGTTTCTTGTTTTGCCATTACTGTTCCTCCCACAATTTTTCAGGATACAATCCCTGCTTCTTGAAATTCTCTACCGCATCCACAACTACCTGCTTATCTTCTTTATAGGTAACACCATACCATCTGTCAGAAGATTTCAGTACTTCTACCGTTGCCTTTTTTTCTTCCAGAAGCTCACCTACAACAGTTGGTAAGAAGTATTCACATTTCAGAGGATTGCTTTCTAAATTTTGTTTCAGGAATGCTGCAAACCGGTTTTGCAGTTCCTCTAAGATACTCTTAGAAAATCCCCACATATTCATGGACACCGTACTTCCTGCCGGAATCTTAGTCCAGGTTATTCCGTCATCTTCCGTATATGCTGCACCTTCGCTGCGTTTTTCAATACGGGTTCTTTCATGAATGCCTACCAGGAATCCCTGCTCATCAGTCTCACAGACACCTCTTGCAACATGTCCGTGATCTGTCAGCGTATTTTCCAGTACGTATCCCACCATAGTATAGCGGTATTGTTCATCATCCTCATGGGTACTTAAATAATTGTAAATGGTTTCAAAAGCATGTTGTCCATAATAATCATCTGCATTGATAACTGCAAATGGTCCGTCCACTTTTCCCAGACAGCTTAAAATTGCATGTCCTGTTCCCCAGGGTTTTACTCTCCCCTCCGGAACTTCAAATCCTTCCGGAATGTTATGTAAATCCTGGTAAACATAAGAAACATCCATTTGTTTGCTCATCCGGTCGCCGATGCATTCCTTAAAATCTGCCTCATCCTCTTTTTTAATAATAAATACTACTTTTTCAAATCCTGCTTTCACTGCATCAAAAATGGAAAAATCAATAATGATATGTCCCTGCTCATCTACAGGATCAATCTGTTTCAGGCCTCCATAACGGCTTCCCATTCCTGCTGCCATAATCACCAATACTGGTTTCATGTCCATACATCTCCTTTTATCTTTTATTTTTTAATCATCTAACTTTGTATTAACGTCATTATAGTATACCTTTTCTCAAAAATATTTGTACAATCTTTCAGCATTTTTGCACTATCGGATTTATTATTTGCATTTTGTCCAAAAATGCGATATTCTATAGCATACAAGGGGGTATTTTTTATGGAATATAAAAGCATAACACTTCATGAAGATTTTCGAATTGATCAGATTGTCACAGTTCATTATTTTGAATATACCAGTGACTTTAAATTTGATGGAGAATCCCATGATTTCTGGGAATTTTTATGTGTGGATAAAGGAGAGGTGTCGGTTATGTCTGACAGCCATAAGATCTCTTTAAAAAAGGGGGATATTATATTTCATAAGCCCAATGAATTTCACAATGTTACAGCAAATGGACTGACGGCACCCAATCTGGTCGTTATTTCTTTCATCTGTGATTCACCACGCATGAGTTTTTTTGAGAACAAAATCCTGACCATCGGAGAAGTCGAAAGAAATTTGCTGGCATCTATCATTATCGAGGCGATGCATACATTTACTTCTCCTTTGGATGACCCTTATCTGGAAGAAATGGAATTAAACCCGGAGCATCCTTTTGGCAGCCAGCAGTTGATTAAGATTAATCTGGAACATATACTGATACAACTGTATCGAAGATACACCGCACTGCAAAGTCTGACTCCCATCACGAAATCTATTAAAGCAAAAAATGATGAAGAAATCTATAACCGTATCGTAAACTATCTGGTGGGCAATATGAAAAACCAATTAACCATAGAACAAATCTGCCGTGACAATCTGATCAGCCGGTCTCAGCTGCAAAAGCTTTTCCGTGAAAAGAATAACTGCGGCATTATAGATTATTTCTGTAAGATAAAAATAGATGCTGCCAAACAGCTGATCCGTAATAAAAATATGAATTTTACTCAGATTGCAGATACTCTTGGCTACACATCCATACACTACTTCAGCCGTCAATTCAAGAAAGTAACCGGGATGACTCCCAGTGAATACGCTTCCAGCATTAAAGTTTTTTCGGAACGCCATGACGGAATGATGAAACCAAACAGCACAGCAGCACACAAGTCAAGCCCGGAATGAAATCATCCCGGGCTTATTTTAAACAGATACTTTCTCTATCATGACATTCGAAGTTTCTATTATCTTCTCTTTAAGAAATCAGGAATCTGAATGTTTTTCTCAGCTACGTTACTTTCAGGTGTTCTCAATTTCCCTACAGAAGAACTTGGAGTTGAAGTTCTTGTATTCTGAGGTACTGTGTTTCTGCTCGGTGCTGCAGATTTCTGGAAACCAAATCCTGTATTCTGCTTTTCTTTTCCAGCAAAAGAACTGCTGTACTCCGGCACGATCTTCTTATTCACAGATGGCTGTGAACCAGCATGTTCGTCCAATCCGGTTGCAATAACCGTAATACTTGCTTCATCTGCATAAGTATCATCATACATCGCACCAAAGATAATATTAGCATCATCTCCGGTAAGTTCCTGTACATAACTTGCTGCATCATTGGCATCCATCAGAGAGATATCACCGGAAATATTAATGATAACATGAGATGCGCCTTCAATCGTAGTCTCCAGAAGTGGACTGGATACTGCCTGCTTCACAGCCTCTAACGCTTTATCATCGCCCTTAGCCTGTCCGATACCGATATGGGCAATACCCTTATCTGTCATCACTGTCTGAACATCTGCAAAGTCCAGATTGATCAGTGCAGGTAAGTTAATCAGGTCTGTAATACCCTGAACTGCCTGCTGCAGAACCTCATCCGCTTTTTTCAAAGCTTCCGGCATGGTAGTTCTTCTGTCTACAATCTCTAATAATTTGTCATTTGGAATTACAATTAAAGTATCAACGTTGTCCTTTAATTTTTCAATACCTGTCAGGGCATTATTCATACGTGTTTTTGCTTCAAAACGGAAAGGTTTTGTTACAACACCAACGGTAAGAATTCCCATTTCTTTTGCCAGGCCTGCCACAACCGGAGCTGCACCTGTTCCTGTTCCGCCACCCATACCACAGGTAACGAATACCATATCTGAACCCTGCATAGCCTGTTTTAATTCTTCTGCACTTTCCTCAGCAGCCTGCTGCCCAACCTGAGGCTGTGCTCCTGCGCCGAGTCCTTTTGTTAATTTCTCACCAATCTGAATTGTAGTAGGCGCTTTGCATAACTGCAATGCCTGCTTATCAGTATTCACACCGATAAATTCTACTCCTCCAATTGTATCGTCCACCATTCTATTTACAGCATTATTGCCTGCACCGCCCACTCCAATTACAATAATCTTCGCAGCGGATTCAGCTTCGTTTGTCATAATCTCTAACAAGGGTATTTCCTCCTTCTCGTATCTGTACATTCTAAAATTCATTTACAGTTTTGGACAATATCATCCCAGTATCCAAACTGCATTTATTATATAATATAGTTTTTTCTCAAATTAATCAAGTAGATTTTTAAATTTCATTGTTTTTTTAAGCATTCTTCATAAAATCCTAACATATATAAAAGAATATGCATTACGGATTCGATTTCATACTCCGGTAATCGACAAAAACAGCGTTTTTCAGTCAATACCGGTTCTTAAGAATTCTTTGCATACCGGGGCAGTCAGTTTTGCGGCCTAATTCAGGATATAGGCACCGGTATACGGATCAATATATCCATAACCATCTGTAATAACCTGTCCATCATCACCCAAATACTGCTGCGTCATATCATTTGTTACGTTTCCTGCATCATCGGTATAAACTTCATTTCCGGCCGCATCCTTGGATACTCTTCCCGATTCCTCTTTATAGTTAGGTCCTGAGCTCTTGCCGCTTTCACTTTCTGACTCGCTCTCGGATTCTCCTTCTTCCTTACCTGCACTGTCTTTCTTGCCATTTCCCTTCTTAAAAATAGCCGTACTGGAATCTGCAGTAAAATTTTCCATATCCAAAGTGCCATCCATAGTAGACATTTTCGGATAGATCGCCTTCAGATTAGAGATCTTTTCTTCCAGGTTTTTATTCTGTCCCAAAAGTACCGTGTTTTTTGCAAAATACAATGACATGGCATTTTCTTCATCAAAGTGGATTTCATCCGGCATAATTGCATTCTTATTCAGAAGCTGTGCCAGAGTCACCACTGACTTAAACAGGTCTTTATCTTCAATCGGCAGTTTTCCCAGTACTTCCACTTTACCAAGATTCACCCCGGAAATCATGGGAACTCCCTCTCTCACTTCCTGAGAGTTCTCCATGACAACCCCGTCCTTATCAAAGTATACATTTGATCCAGCAGTTTGGATATACCCGACGATGGTTTTTTCATAAACATGAATACGAACCTTATATGGAGCCAGCATCTCTATTTCCACCGTACTTAAAAAGGGAAGTTCTTCCTGGATATTCGCGTGGCTGTATTTCCACGTCAGATAAATTGAATTCTGCGCCATAGAATCTGACATTACCATTTTCTTTATCTCGTCTGCCGTATAATAATCATTCCCCACAACTTCTACCTCTTGAATGCGGAATAATCCAAATACTACAATTGCACTTATTAATAGAAGTGCGAGAATTGATAAGGCAGCTATTTTTCCAATTTTTTTCCTTCTCTTCTTCTTTCTTTTGTAGCCCTGCTCCATACTAATCACCTGTATCCTCTCATTTTAAAACAATTTGTGACTACCTGACTGCATTCCCCATTCTCCGAGTCAGATAATTACTCTGTTATTTCTATAGGAGAGATCCTGGCTCCCAATGCCTTCAGATCTTCACAGATATCTACATATCCCCTATCAATAAAATGTTTATTACTTATTCTCGTAACTCCCTCGGCCATCAGACCGGCTATAGTAAGTGCAGCACCTCCCCGAAGTTCTGACGCTTTTACATCACAGCCTGTCAGCCTATCTACGCCTTCGATATGTGCTTCCATTGAGTTGGTAAGCACCCTGGCCCCCATCCGGTTCAGTTCTTCAGCCACATGGAATCTGGCTTCGAATACTGTTTCCCGTATGCAGCTTTTCCCCTTTGCCATACAAAGTACTGCCATAAGCTGAGACTGCAGATCTGTAGGAAAACCCGGGTATGGGTTGGTCTCAATAAACGGGACCGGAGCTCCAGCCCTTCTTGCATCTACTCTCAGACAATTACGGTTCCATCTGAGGGAAGCTCCCATTTTACCTGATAGATACAATATATTTTTTATCTGATCCACAGGCGCGTTCCACAATGTGACACATCCCCGGCTGCCCAGAGCTGCCAATACATATGTCCCGGCTACAATTCTGTCCGGTCCCATAGTATATTCTGAATCATGCAGCCTGTCAACACCACGGATACAGATACAGTCACTTCCCATCCCTGTTATTCTGGCCCCTTTTTTATTTAAAAATACAGCCAATTCTACAATTTCCGGTTCTCTTGCCGCACCTGTCAGAACTGTCGTTCCGTCCGCTAGCACGGCACCCAGAATAATATTTTCCGTGGCACCCACGCTCGGGAAACGCAAATGAATTCTGGCACCGCAAAGACCCTTTGTCTGTGCCAGAAGCAAACCTTCCTGCTCCTCTATGCAAACACCCATCTGCCTGAAGGCTTCCAAATGAAGATCAATTGGCCTTGCTCCGATTGTACATCCACCCGGATAAGGTACATGTGCTTCTCTATGCCTGCCCAGAAGGCTACCTAATAAAATAATAGATGAACGCAGCTTGCCTGCATGATCTGCCGGCACTTCACAGCAGTCCAGGCAGGATGCATCAATTACAAGTGTATCATCCTTCCAGCAGACGCGGCATCCCAATTGTTTTAGTATCTCTACCATATACATAACATCCAAGATTTTCGGACAATTATGCAGAACCGTGATTCCATCATGCAGAAGTGTTCCTGCTATAATAGGAAGTATGGCATTTTTCGAGCCTTGTATCGCGATTTCCCCGTGCAACGGATGACCACCCAGAACTTTTATACCATCCAAGTAAGATTCCTCCGATAACTTCTAATGACCGCTATAAGGCGGCCATTAAACCCATATATCTCATTATATGCACGGAATCTATTTTTGCCACCGGCTGACACTAAGCGCCAGCCCCATTTCCGACAGCAGGAATAGTACGGAAGTTCCTCCATAACTGATAAACGGAAGGGTGATACCGGTATTGGGAATTGTATTTGTTACAACCGCAATGTTCAGCATAACCTGAATGGCAATATGTCCCATAACGCCCACCGCAATCAAAGATCCGAATAAATCCTTGGCATGAGTCGCAATCACCATAAAACGCCAGATCATGACAATAAATATAATAATCAGAATAATGGCACCTGTCAGCCCCAATTCTTCGCAGATAATAGAAAAGATCATGTCATTTTGTGCTTCCGGAACGAATCCCAGTTTCTGAATGCTCTCCCCTAATCCTCTTCCGAACAAACCTCCTGAACCAATCGCGTAAAGCCCCTGGATCGTCTGAAAACCTTTTTCAAAATTCTCCGGATTCTTCCAGATTGCAAGACGTTCCAGGCGATAGGATTCCATACTCAGAAAAATGCTGATAAATCCAATCCCAACGGCACCTATCCAGATAAACTGCAGATATTTTGGATTTGATACAAAAATCAGAATAACCGCAATACCAAGGATAATAATAGCTGTACTTAAGTTATTCGTTCCAACCAGACCTACAATCGGGAGTACCAGACCAATAACCATAGATATCAGGAATACATTTCCCCGCTTTTTTTTCTGGCTGCTGACCATATATGCCAGAAATAATATGACCGCCAGCTTTGCAAACTCAGATGGCTGGAAAGACAGCGGTCCAAGAGACAGCCATCTCTTTGAACCATTATAAGAATCCCCAAAGATCAGTACTGCCCCGGATAATGCCAGGGATAGCAGATAAGCATAGAATGCAAACTTCCCGAAAATATGGTAATCCATTCTGGAAACGATCAGCATCGCCACAATGCCCAGGATTGTTGCAAATAATTGTTTTTTAAAATAATAGCCGGGATCAGCAAACTTAACCTGGCCATTATATGCGCTTGTACTATAGAGTGTTATTAAACCAAAGCAAATTAAGAAAAGCACGATTATCAGTAGTGTGTAGTCCTGTCTTTTCACACCTTGATTCAAACCATCACTCCTTTTTTAATTAATGAAGATGTCTTACATGCTCTTTAAAAACCCGTCCCCGCTCTTCATAATTGGGAAACATACCCCAGCTTGCACATGCCGGTGAAAGTAATACGGCATCGCCCGGATTGGCTTTTTTAGCACAGATATCAATAGCTTCTTCCAGTGAATCTGCCAGAATAATGTCATTGAAACCACATCGTTTTGCTGCATCTGCAATCTTCTCCCTAGTCTGCCCGATTAATACCAGGTAACGGACTTTTCCATCAAAAGAATGGATCCACTCATCATAGGAAGAATTTTTATCATAGCCCCCCCCAATGAGTAATGTGGGGCGGTCCATAGCCTGAATTCCTTTCATTGCGGCATCCGGATTCGTACCTTTTGAATCATTATAATATGCCACACCGCGAACCTTAGTCACATACTCTATTCTATGTTCCACAGCCGTAAATCTTGTTATTACATAATGAATTTCTTCAAACGGCACTCCAAAAGCTATCGCCATTGCCACAGCTGCCATAACATTTTCATGATTATGCCTTCCGGGAAGTTTTAACTCGCTGATCTGGCATACCGTGATTTTATTTGTACCATCATTGTATTCAATCGCTCCATCATTTATGTAAATACCCTTATCTAGTGTACGCAGGCTGCTGAAAAATAATACCTTGCATTTTAGCGAACTGCCAAATTCTCTTAACAGCTCATCTTCATAATTCAGGACACAGGTATCTTCTTCTCCCTGATTTAAGGTAATACTCTCTTTTACCCGGATGTATTCCTCCATGGTATGATGCCGGTCCAGATGATCCGGTGTTATATTTAAAACAGCGCTCACCTTTGGCCGGAAAGAATGTATGGTTTCCAGCTGAAAGCTGCTGATTTCCGCTACTGTTACCGCATCGGGAGTCATTTCCAGCGCAACCTGGGTATAGGGATTCCCTATATTTCCAACTACATACACTTCCTTAGCATGATACTTCATGATCTCTCCAAGCAGGCTGGTTGTAGTAGTCTTTCCATTGGTTCCCGTAATTGCAAGCACACTTCCTTTGCTGTTAACATAGGCAAGTTCTACTTCACCCCAGACTGGAATCCCGTTTTCCCTCATTTTGTTCACAAGAGGAAGATCCGTAGGTACACCCGGACTTAAAACCGCCAGATCAAGGCTTGCCATAATATCTTCCGGCAGGTCTCCGATTATAATATCCGCATTGCTGCCCATTGGCAGTCTTTCACTTATTTCTGCTTTTGTAAGTTTTGTATTTCCATCATACAGGACTGGTTTCGCTTGTACTTTTTCCAATAATTCTACCGCACCTATACCGCTGATTCCGGTACCAAATACAAGAACTTTCTTGTCCTTTAATTCCATTGTAATCCTCCTAACCGGTCATTTGATTTCTCAAACCGTATGTTCTTATCTCTATCATTAATCTGCTTTTCATCTGTCTCTGTCCCCGGGTCAGTAATAAACCAGGGAATCCATATCTGCCAGCTGATTCTCTTTAGGATAGTATCAGAAGCCCTACCAGACATAATAACGCTGTAACAACGGTAAATACAGCTACCACCTGGGTTTCCGACCATCCGCATAACTCAAAATGGTGATGAATCGGAGCCATTTTGAAAAATCTCTTGCCGCCGGTCTTCTTAAAATAAGTAATCTGGATCATAACTGAGATTACCTCTACCAGGTAAACCAATCCTACAATGATAATAATCCATGGCATCCTAAGGGCATAGGCACAGCCTGCCACAAAACCTCCCAGAGCTAACGATCCGGTATCTCCCATAAATACCTTAGCCGGATGTGCATTAAACAATAAAAATCCCAGCAGCGCCCCTACAACGGCTGCTGTGATAGGTTGTATTCCGCCTTTATAAGCAATGGACACTACTGTAAAAAATACAGCGACCATCGTAGTAACTCCGGTAGCCAGACCATCCAGACCATCTGTAAAATTAACACCGTTTACCGTTCCAATTACCGCAATATACACAAGGGGTATTGTAATCAGCTTAAAATCAATATAAGTTCCTTTGTCAAAAGGATTCATAATCGTAAGGCCGGATGAATCTACAATAAGAATATATGCCAGGAAAATGGTTGTAATTACAATCTGCCCCAGCATCTTCTGCCATGGAAGTAATCCGTCTGACCGTCTTAATACGACTTTCAGGTAATCATCTAAAAATCCGATAATACCAAATCCAAGAGTCAAAAATAAGACCGGTATGATCTGCGGATAATCCTTCACAAAAAACAAAGAAGTTGCCAGTATGCTGATTAAAATAATCAACCCTCCCATAGTAGGAGTTCCCGCCTTTTTCAAATGAGACTGGACGCCGTCTGTTCTCTCCGTCTGTCCCACTTTCAGCTTCCGTAAAAATGGAATTACAAAAGGACTAAGTGCTACACTGATGGCAAACGCCACTAGTAATGGAATAATAACTTCAGTACCAATAATCATAATACACCTCTTTAATTCTTTCGCTATTTGTAGACATACTATAGATTAGTATAAACTTTTTTTGGTTATTAATCAACCTTGAAATCTAAAAAACATGATAAACTGATCTGGTTATGAAAACATGAAATTGGTGTTTTGTTGATTAATAACGCTTTGTATATTTTGGGTAGTGTCCGGAAAGATGGGAAGCGGGGGACCTGCATGGACTCTGTCAGTTGCCTTTGCCGTCCATGCAGGTCCCCCGCTTCCCATCTTTCCGAGATTCAGGTTGCCGTTACAAAGCTATCAGGCCTATACAAATCACTGCGTTTCTGTCTCCGTTTCCAACTGGGATTCATCTATTGGTATTTCCAGATAAGGCAGAATATTCGCAAAAATGTCTTTAATTACAGGAGCTGCTATGGTTCCGCCATAATAAACACCCTGTGGATTATGAATGACGCAGAGTCCCAATATCCGGGGATCATTTGCCGGTGCAAATCCCAGGAATGAAGAAATATATTTATTGGCACTTCTTGGAAGTGTCTCTGATGTAGCTGTTTTACCACCAATATGGTATCCTGCAATATAAGCATTTTTGCCTGAACCGCCATCGACTACCTGCTCCAATACATAGCGCATGGTTGCCGAAGTATCTTCTGACAGGATTCTGTCTCCCAGGGGGTATTGCAGTTTCTTAATCAGCGTCCCTTCTTTATCCTTAACAGATACACCAAAATGCGGTGTAACCCGCCTGCCGCCGTTAATGATGGAACTTGCCGTTGTTGCAAGCTGCATCGGCGTAATCTGAAATGACTGCCCAAAAGAGATCGTGGCAAGTTCTACCTGCCCTACATTGTCCTTTTTATGCATGATGGTTGCTGCTTCACCTGGAAGATCAATACCGGTCTTGTTATTCAGGCCAAACTGATTGAAATATTTAAAATAATTGTCCACACCCAGCCGCAGCCCCACTTCAATAAATACCGGGTTGCAGGAGTTCATGACTCCCTGTACAAAAGTTTCTCCTCCATGGCCCGCTACTTTATGGCAGCGTATTCTTCTGTCCTCCACAATTTTATATCCGGGGCAGGAAAACTGATCCGTCAGAGAAACTACTCCTTCTTCCAGACCTGCCGCAGCAGTAATAATTTTAAATGTGGATCCCGGTTCATAGGTATCATTAATGCATCCATTTCTCCACATCTGATTCAGGGCATCCTGTTTCTCTTTATCTGTCATCTGGGAGGAATCTACATTTAATGTAAACGGACTGTTCAGATCAAATTCCGGAACATTAACCATAGCCACAATTTCTCCATTACCGGGTCTCATAAGCAGTATGGATACACTGTCCGCACCTTTCTGTTCCATTACCTTCTTGGCTGCCTGCTCGACATACTGTTGTATATTGTTGTCAAGGCTGATATACAAATCATTTCCGTTAATAGGCTCCAGCCTGCTCTCTCCTGCTTCCGGCAGTTCCACTCCCCTGGCATCTGTCATCGTAAGAATTTTACCGGGGCTGCCCTTTAAGATATCCTCGTACTTTACTTCCAGACCGATTATCCCCTGATTGTCGCTCCCTGTAAATCCCAAAACCTTGGATGCCAGGGATCCAAATGGATAATAACGTTTAAAATCCTCATCTACCTTCACTCCGGCCAGATTATATTCCCGGATCTTATCCCCAACCTCTTTTTCTACATTCGTCTTTACACGTTCAATAGAGCTTCTCTTCTCTACCCTTTTCCGTACCTCAGCCTCGGATAGCCCCAACTCCTTTACCAGCATGGCAATCACTTTATCCGGTTCTTTAATCTGACTGTGAATAACAGAAATTGTACAAACAGTTTTATTTGTTGCCAGGGCAGTTCCCGTAGCATCCATAATTTCTCCTCTGGCAGCCTTAATATCTCTTTCTCTTTCGTGAAGTTCCTCCGCTTTCTGGGCATAGTAATCCGATTTAAATATCATCAGATAAACAAGGCGTCCCACCAGGGCAGCTAATACCAAAAAGCACAGGGTAAATACTACAACAATCTTCTTCTTGTGATACGTTTTAATTTTGAGCATAAAAATCCCCGTAGAAGTAATTAGTATAATCTATTATTACTTCTACGGGGATATGTCTTTATTGTTCAAGCTGCAGATCTTCGTTGGTCACGCCATCGTCCCAGGGATCTTCCTGAGGCTCTCCCGTGTCTTCCAAAGGTTCTACATAATTCTGATCCGGCACTCCGTTCTGAGCAGTACCATCTGCATTCTCGCCTGTACCGTCCGTTGTACCGTCCGTCGTGCCATCCGTAGTTCCATCTGATGTGCCGTCTGCATTTTCTCCTGTCTTCATACCCAGGGTACCACGTTCATCATCTGTAATCTCCTCCGTTGGATATATTCCCAAATAGGGAAGGATTTCTGATAAGATCTTTTTGGAAATCTCCATGGAATATCCGCCGATTTCCTGATCTTCTACGTTTGGTTCATCTACAACCGTATAAATAACCACCTGCGGATCATCAATAGGTACCGCCCCGATAAAGGATACGATATAACGATCCTCTCCACGCGGGAGAGTCTCCGCAGTACCTGTCTTACCACCGATACGGTAGCCGGGAATCTGCGCTTTCTGTCCGGTTCCTTCTTTTACAACGGCTTCCAGATATTCCTTTAATAAGGAAGAGTTCTTAGATGAAACCGGCTGGCTTAACAGCAGCGGATCAATATCTTTAGCAACTCCGCCCTTTGAATCCAGTACTTGTCTTACCATGTGGGGACGATAATAGTTGCCGCCGTTTACAACGGTTGAAAACGCTGCAAATTCCTGAATCATAGAAGCGGTAAATCCCTGTCCAAATGAATTGGTTGCCAATTCAATTACATGCATGTTATTACTGTTATATAAAATACCCGCATTTTCGTTTGGCAGATCAATTCCGGTTTTCTTACCAAAATTAAATAACTCCTGATATTTAACGAAAGCATCCACTCCCATTTTATCAGCAATCTCCATCATACCCACATTGCAGGAATTCTTTACTACATCACTTAAGGTTTCGTCCTGATGCCCATTCCGGTTATCACAATAAATCGGAGGTTCCGATCCATACTGCAGATAGCCATTACAATAGTAATGATCTGAATCATCTGCAAACCCGCCTTCTAAAGCGGATGCCACAACAACCGGTTTATAAGTGGAACCCAGTTCAAATGCTCCTGAAATACAGAAATTACTCCAAAGTCCATTCAGCGCTGTTACATATTCCTCATCAGACATTGCTTCGATCTGCTTTTTAGTATACCATCCATCCAGATTTTCCGGATCATTTAAATCATAAGCCTGATTGGTAGCCATTGCCAGAATTTCTCCCGTATTAGGATCTCCCACAATAACACCGGTATTTTTACTTCCATGTCCTGCAAAATCTACCCATGGGCCATCTTTATACTTATCGTCAAATTCTTTGATATATTTTTCCACAACCTGCTGGATATTTACATCAATGGTAGACACCAGGCTTTTACCATTGGTAGGTTCTACCGTGGTTCGCTGAAGCTCGGAATCTTCGTTCAGATATCCGAATTCACGTCCGTCTACTCCTCTCAATACATCGTTGTAATAGGACTCCAGCCCAACGATACCCTCATTCAGATCATTGGAAAAACCAAGTACATTACTCGCAAGGGTGTTAAAGGGATACTTACGTATAAAATCCTCTTCAAACCAGATACCCTGCACGTTTTCCAGTTCCAGCCGTCTTTCATCACTCAGCTTGCGGTCTTCGGATAAATCTGTGTAATCCTCGTATTTCTGTTTGTCTTCCATGGACACTTCTCTTTTAATAACCTGATACTGACTGTCCTTGGTTTCCTCTGAAGTAATTATCTTGCGCACTTCCGATTCATCCACACCCAGGGTTGCTACCAGGGCGCTTATGGTTGGTTCTATAAAATCCTCATCTGCATTGATTGCAAAGCAATCCAGAACCACATTATAGACCTTCTCACTTCTTGCCAGAATATTACCATTCCGGTCCAGAATCTCTCCCCGGCGAAATGGTATGGTTCGGCTGTCATACTGCTGCTGGGATAAAACTTTCCTGGCGTACTTATCACCGCTCTTAGCCGTAATATACGCAATCCGGACATTCAGCCCCACAAGCGCTAATAAAACTAATGCAAATATAGCCATAAGCTTTATTTGCATTTTTTTGGTAAATATTTTTTTACTGTTTCGTTTTCTATCTCTATTTCTTTCTGATGCCAATCATATCACCTACTTATTGGTTGGTACATCTTCGTATTGTCTTACATAGTCTCCATCCTGACTATTATAATTAATGATTTGTCCCTCCTGGGCATATACCATGCCGAGTTCATTAATTGCAATATCTTTGATTTTTTCCAAATCAACAGATGCCATGGTTTCGTCGTATTTCGTATCATTCGCTAATTTCAAAGAACTGAGCTGGCTCTCAAGAACTGTAACATTCTTCCGATGGGCTGTATTTGCTGCCTGTAACTGTAAATAGTTCACACATACAAAAAGGGTTGCTACTGCTGCCGCCGTTAAGAATATAACATATGCAAAGTTCATTTGCAATGCTTTTTCCCGATTTTTTCTGGTTTTCTGACTAGTTGCCGGTCTTCTCTTCCGCCTCGGTTCCTGTCTTACAGGCCTGTTTTCCTGCCTGCGTGGAACTGCCTGCAGCTCTCTTGCCGTATTGCCGTCAACGTATGCTCTTGTCTGATGCTGATTTCTTCTCGCGTAACCGTGTTCCGGTCTTCTGGCTGATCTTCCCATTTAGCTTCTCCTTACCCCGCTGTCTTAGATCGTGTCTTAAAGTCATCGCACCTGTAAGATACAATCATTTTCAAGACATACTCTAGCGTATTTTACAGTTAAACAAACTTAACCCTTTGAATAGCGCAAGCAGGCTTGTGCTAAATCAGCAGTGTGAAAGTGATTTTCTTTCACACTTGTATCATTCGTCTCACTCTTTGTTTATGAATACAGCCTGTATCAGATCCTGATTACAGTCTGCGTTCAAATACACGTAGTTTCGAACTTTTTGCCCTCTTGTTCTCTTCAAGCTCCTGTTCGCCTGGTATTATTGGTTTTCTGGTTATTACTTTTCCTTTGGATTTTTTCCCACATACACAAATCGGAAATTCTCTCGGACAGGTACATGGATCCTCATTCTTTTTGAAAATTGTCTTTACAATCCTGTCTTCTAATGAATGAAAGGTAATAATACAAATTCGCCCTTCATCATTCAGAAGTTCTATCATGTCATCCAGAGAATCCCGAAGTACCTCTAATTCTCTGTTTAATTCGATTCTTATGGCCTGGAATGTCTTTTTGGCCGGGTGTCCTCCTACTGCCCGGAATTTCATTGGAATTGCCGCTTTTATAACATTAATTAACTCCCCAGTTGTTTCTAATGCTTTTACATTTCGCGCACTTACAATATGTTTGGCAATATTTTTTGCAAATTTGTCTTCCCCGTAATCACGAATAATACGATATAAATCGTGTTCGCTATACTCATTTACAATATCTTTGGCGGTCATGCTCTGACGCCTGTCCATTCTCATATCCAGTGGTGCGTCTTCTCTGTAAGTAAAGCCGCGGTCTGCCGTATCCAATTGGTAGGAGGAAACACCTAGATCCAAAATTATCCCATCAACTGATGTAATCTGTATGTTTGCCAGTTCCTTTTTCATATCGCAGTAATTACTGCGGATAATCGTTACTTTATCGTTAAACTCCCCTAAGCGCAGCCTTGCCGCTTCTATTGCGTCTTCATCCTGATCAATTCCAATCAGTCTGCCTTTGTCAGACAGCCGTTTACATATCTCATAAGCATGTCCGCCACCACCCAGAGTTCCATCGACATAAATGCCGTCAGGTTTTATGTTCAGAGCCTCAATCGTTTCCTCAAGAAGCACAGATTTGTGTTTGAATTCCATATTGTCCTCCCCAGGCTATATGCTTAAACCTAAATCTGTCATTTGTTCTGCAATGTCATCCATATCATCATAAGAATTATTCTCATTCCATTTCGACTTGCTCCAAATTTCAATTCTGTTTAACATTCCTGTCAGTACTACGTCCTTTTCCAGACCTGCAAATTCTCTTAACGTTCCCGGTAAAAGAATTCTCCCCTGCTTGTCCAGCTCGCATGGTGTCGCACCTGCTACAAAGAAACGTGCAAATTGTCTAGCGCTTTTGTTTGTAAGTGGTAAAGCCTTAAGTTTTTCTTCGAACGCCTGCCATTCATTATTGGGAAAAACAAATAAGCATCCATCTAATCCCTTTGTAACAACAAATTCGTCACCCAGTTCATCTCTAAATCTGGAGGGGATAATCAGTCTGCCTTTGGTATCAACCGTATGATTGTATTCTCCCATAAACATATGACGCACCTTCTTTCGTGAAAATGCAAAACTTACGATCCTTCTTTTGCACTTTCAGTGAAATGTGGTTCTGGTTACCACTTAGTCCCCATTTGCTACCACCTTCCACCACTTTCTACCACTTGTATGTTTATAATAGCTTACTTTGTACAAAAATACAAGGGCTAATTTTATTTTTTTTGCATAAGAATTTCTTAAGGAGCCCGCCATTTTTCGCCATTTTTCGCGGGTTTTACCAGATATTGTGTGTGTAAAAGCGAAATATACCAGATAAATGTGCACAGTGGGAAATATTACCATAATAATTGGGAAGCCTTGTTATCGTGGGGAGGGAAGTGGGGGGATAATATGTTTTTTCAGTTGCTGTTATCACTTTTATCTATGAAAATGTGCTATATATCCCCCACTGATTTACACTATATTTAAGCTGTTAAGATTTTCAATCCATTTCCGAATATATATTCATATTATTACATAATTATGCGTTATAATTTTTTACTTATATTTCGGGGTTCATATGAAAATTTAAATTTTTTATTCATAATTCCATTCATTATAAAAAATTAAGCTCTCCCACTTTCCTTTATTTTTTCTTCTTTTTTACAATTTTTAGTTTTATTCTCCCACCTGTATTTATATTTTGAAAAAATTTTCTTCTATAATCATAACCAAATCCCCACTTTAGTGATCTTCATTTCAATCCTCTCCACTTCGCCCCACCTAATTGCGTATCATTTTTACACAGATCAAAATCTATCCCACTCTAACCAGATATACTGTTCTTTTGTCATCTTATGCAGTGTTACTATTTTGTCAATTTACTGATTTGCATTTTTACAATTTGCAAATGAGAGTAAAAAAAGAACCCGCAGTCCCCACCAGACCACAAGTTCATAAAAGAATCTATTTTATAATTGATTTCCCAATTTAATGTATTGACTCATCAATTCATCCACAACAATACTTTGCTTATAGACTTCTTCTGTAAGTAAACCTCTTTCAACGATTTTATCTAAGTTCACTTTCTCTGCCTCAATTTTCCTTCTTAATTCTTCCATATGACTCATATCATTCACCCGTACCTTTCTCCATTTTGTTTGATTTTCTTTTGAACAAAATGATTATAATAGAAACAAATACCAACAGTATGGCTAACAACTGGGACACCGGCAGTCCGATTACTGGCAGGAGAAGCTGGTCTGTGCGCAGCCCTTCTATCCAGGCTCTGCCTAATCCATATCCTAAGAGATACAACAAAAATACCTCTCCATCGAATTTTTTTCGCTTAGTATACCAAATAAGTATAATCAATAATACCAGATTCCACATTCCTTCATATAAAAAAGTGGGATGCACCTGTATATATGATACTCCATCTATCTTTTGTAAATGTTCCATCATCTGAGGGGTTACTTCCGACGATCGTACAGCGTCTAATGGAAGCCGCATGGCAAACAGATTATTAGTATATCCACCAAACGCTTCACGGTTAAAAAAATTGCCCCACCGTCCTATTATCTGACCCAAAACAAGTCCAATGCAGGCGGTGTCTACTAATTTCCAAAACTGTAATTTCTTAATCCTGGCAAATACGTATACCGTAATTACTGCTGCTATTACACCTCCATAAATTGCCAGCCCGCCTTCACGGGTATTAAAAATCTTCCATAGATTATCTTTATAATTATCCCATGAAAAAATAACAAAATACAGTCTTGCACCAATCAGGGCAAAAAATATTGCAATTAACGCCAGGTCAAAATAATCATCCGGATTTTGTTTCGTAACTTTCGCAACACGCATAGCTGCTAAAATCCCACACACCATTGCAATTGCAATTGTTATCCCATAATATGCAATCGGAAATCCAAATAAACTAATACTCTTACCCACATTCTCCAGTTCTATTCCCAGATTTGGGAAGGCTATCGAAGTATTCATGCCGTACTCCTATACATTAAACCGAAAGAGAACCACATCTCCATCTTTTACTACATAGTCTTTGCCTTCCAGTCCTACCAATCCTTTCTCTTTTGCAGCAGCATATGTCTTGCAATCCAATAAATTCTGGTAATTAACAACCTCTGCACGAATAAATCCCCTCTCAAAATCAGAATGGATCTTGCCTGCCGCCTGAGGTGCCTTGGTACCGTTTTCAATTGTCCAAGCTCTTGTTTCAGTTTCACCTGCTGTGAGATAGCTGATAAGTCCTAATAAGCTATAACTTGCTTTTATAAGTTTTTCCAATCCTGACTCTTTTAATCCTAAATCTTCCAAAAACATTTTCTTTTCATCGTCATCCAGTTCTGCGATCTCCTGTTCGATCTGTGCGCAGATTACAAATACTTCACTGTTTTCTTTTTCAGCCAGTTCGCGGACCGACTGAACATAACGATTGGATGCGCCATCATCCGCAAGATCGTCTTCCGCCACATTTGCTGCAAATATTACCGGTTTGTATGTCAAGAGATTATAAGAACTGATCCATTCTGTCTCTTCATCATCCTCAGCAGTAAAACTGACCGCCATTTTTCCATCTTCCAGATGCGCTTTTACTCTCTGCAGGAAGTCTAATTCTTTGGCAAGCGTTTTGTCATTTCGGGCACCTTTAGAGGCCTTGGCAATCCTTCTCTCCATTATTTCAATGTCTGAGAATATAAGTTCCAGATTAATTGTTTCAATGTCCCTGATAGGATCTACACTTCCATCCACATGAATTACATTTGTATCCTCAAAGCAGCGGACTACGTGCACGATAGCATCCACTTCTCGAATATTAGCCAGGAATTGATTTCCTAATCCCTCTCCCTTTGACGCCCCCTTTACAAGGCCTGCGATATCAACAAATTCAATTACCGCCGGGGTAACCTTCGCTGAATTATATAAATCTGCCAATAACTTTAGCCGCTCATCTGGTACCATTACAACTCCCACATTTGGATCTATAGTACAGAACGGATAATTCGCAGATTCTGCTCCAGCTTTTGTTAAAGAATTAAATAATGTGCTTTTACCGACATTCGGTAAACCTACGATTCCTAGTTTCATGTATGATTTCCTTTCTTGTATTCCGTTTTTCTTTGTTTTTCTTTTGTATCTCTTAACAAGTAACAGTTTATCACAGAATCTGACAAAAATGCAAGCTTTTCTACCTTTAAGATGTCGACATATTTCGCCAGTCAAATTTAAATTTTCACAAAATTATTAATCCCTTGATTCTATCACGATTAGAGCACCTTCGGTCACAGAAATCAGTGCTTCTTCTGCAATAATTTCGTTGCTGAGACCAAGTGCCTGGTTACAAGACATTGTATAATTCGACAAAGGATAATAAAATCCAACTAAATCCAAACCTTTTACCTCGGTTGTATGTGCCACTACCGACACAAATTTGCCATACTGTTCTGATTTTTTTATAGAAACTTTATTATTTATTACCCGGATCCGGTTATTTTCGTCAATAAGAAAACACTCTATACCGGCTTCTGCCGCCTGACCTAATATCTGGATATTCCCAAGAACATGATCCAGCCGGCTTCCGGTTCCGCCTAATATATAAATACAGGTACTTCCTTTCTCTATAGCCAGATTAACGGCTAACTGGGTATCCGTATCATCTTTTTCCGGCTTAAATTCACGAATCTCAACTCCTTTTTCCCGAAAATGCACCAGAGCATCACTTCCCGCTGAGTCAAAATCCCCTACAATATAATCCGGTGTCATTTCTGCTTTTTTTAAAAATTCAATTCCACGATCTGCCCCAATCAGACAGTCAACCGGATGTTTTTCCAAAAATGAGAGGGCAAAATCAAAATTGATATTGCCCCCGCTGATAATCGCTGTTATTTTCATCTCCGCACCCATTGCACACTTTTAACCTTCATATTCTTTCATAATGGCTAGTAATTCCTTAGCATTTTCGGTAACATTTCCATTAAATACCGTTGAGCCTGCTACGACTACGTTTGCTCCTGCCTCTAAAACGGTATGGATCGTATCCTTATTAATACCTCCATCCACTTCGATATCCAGATCCAGATTTTTAGCCTCTGCAATTTTGCGAAGCGCACTGATTTTATTGGTACAGCTGTCAATGTACTTCTGCCCCCCAAATCCGGGATTCACAGTCATAATCAGAACCATATCTACTTTTTCCAGCACATAGTCCAATACACACAGGGAGGTTGCCGGGTTCAGCGCTACCCCTGCTTTCAATCCTTTTTCATGGATCTGCCCGATCACACGATCCAAATGCCTGCAGCTTTCCGCATGCACAGTAATCATATCTGCTCCACAAGCCGCAAAATCATCAATGTACCGTTCCGGATCTACCACCATCAGATGTACGTCAAAAATACGTTTTGTGGCACTGCGCACCGATTGGATTACCGGCATTCCAAAGGAAATGCTGGGCACAAACTGACCGTCCATCACATCAATATGAACATACTGTGCTCCGGCTTCATCAATACGCTTCAGTTCACTTCCTAAATTTTTAAAATCTGCTGCTAATATAGATGGTGCTAAAATATTCACATCAATACCTCCTCTTATCTTTTAGTTCTCCAAATAATTCCACATAATTATCATAACGCATCCTGCTGATTTTACCTTCATCTACTGCCCGTTTTACTCCGCAGTCCGGTTCATGGATATGCATACATCCCTGGAAGCGGCACTCCGGTTCGTATTCCCGGAACTCAACAAAGAATTCTTTCAAGTCTTCTTTTTCAAAATCCTGGATATACAGGGAACTAAATCCCGGCGTATCCATGATATACGTATTTTCTTCTATCATAATAAGTTCTGAATGCCTTGTGGTATGTTTTCCTCTGTCAATCTTATGACTGATTTCTCCTGTTTCCATCATTGCTTTGGGCTGCAGGATATTTATGATTGATGATTTGCCCACACCCGAAGGACCTGCAACCGCAGTGGTTTTTCCTCTCAGCCGCTCTATTACCAGCTCCAATCCAGTATTTTCCAGAGCGCTGGTAAATAAGACATCACAGCCGCAATTTTCATATATTTTCCGAAGCTTCTCTTCTTCTTCAGCAGAAGAGATGTCCTGCTTATTAAAACAAATGATGGTATGCACCTTCTGGTACTCCATCATAATTAAAAAACGATCCAGCAAATTAAAATTCGGTTTGGGACGGTCAATAGAGAAAATAACCAGCGCAAGATCGATATTGGCAACAGCCGGACGGATCAGCGTATTCATTCTCGGCAAAATCTCGACAACATTGCCTTTCTTATCCGCTTCACTTATGACATCAATCTTTACATTATCCCCCACCAAAGGTTTCATTTTGTCTTTTCGAAATATTCCTTTTGCTTTACATTCATAAAGACCGGATCCTACTACATTAACGTAGTAGAATCCAGCTATACCTTTCACTATCTTTCCCTGCATGTATTTTCCTCTAATTAAACGGTATCGGCGAGTAACGAACCGGACTGCCGTATTCTCCTGTAGAAGCATCTTTCACATAGATATAAGCAACACCATTTACTCCTTTTGTACCTTTTGCATTCAGCACATAAGGAAATTCAACTGCGGTTCCCTCTACTATGGTAGTAGTTTTATCGCCTTGTACTAATAAGATCTTAACGGCTTCCCCGTTATAGCCATCCGGCGCCTGTAATCCAACATCACAGGTTCCGGTTGTGGAAGCATCCGTATTATTTGTTGTGCCATTTCCTAAATTCGGGTCAGTCTGGGCAGGATCCTGGCCCCCGGAACCTGCACTGATCGTCAGCGTAATGACAGTGCCTTTTCCTACTCCCTGCCCGGAGGTAATATCCTGATCCATAACGGTTCCCGCAGAATACATCTCTGAATACTGCTCCTGCGATTTTACGGTCAGTCCAAGTGCGGACAAAGTATCTTTGGCATCAGAAAACGTGCTGCCGATTACATTAGGCACAGTAATATCGTCGTCTTCTTCCGGTCCATCACTGATTACAACGATTACCGTATCTCCTGAACTTGCAGATGCTCCGGCTTCCGGTGTGGAACGGATTACCAGGTCTTTTGCAATCAGATCATCATTTTCTCTTGTCACAGAGATGCTCAGATTCTTTTCTGCCAGTTCTGATTTTGCCTCTTCCTCTGTCAATCCGGTCACATCCGGTACCGTAACAGACTGCTGCTGGTTATCTGATTCTTCCGGTCCCTTACTGATCGTATAGGTAACCGTGGTGTTCTTGCTGACACTGGTATTTGCAGCGGGGTTCTGGGAAACAATCTGTCCCTGTGCATACACAGATGATGCCTGCTCTCCTGCAAGGGAAGCCCCAAGACCTAATGCATTTAATTTTTCCTTAGCCTGATCAGCCGTAAGGCCTTGCAGATTAGGTACGGTAACTTCTGCCTGGTCCGCAGAGGAATTGCTCTGCTGTGTACTGCCTGTTCCATTACCCTTGGATGCAGATTCTGACTCTGTCGTCTTAACTGTTGATGTTTCCGTAACCTTCGGAGACTCCGTTGTCTTTTTCTTACCCGCTCCGACATTAAATAATCCCAAAGCATTTCCGATTAAAACCAGGAACACGCATCCGATAACAATGGCAATAATAATACTTCCGATGGTCATTACCTTTTCCAGTTTTGGATTAATACCGGATCTTCCGTCATCGTCATCATCGTCGTCATCATCATCCGGATCATAATCATCATTCATATATCCATTATTGTAATTGTCTCCATAACCGCCCTGATATCCGCCGCCCTGGTAACCGTTATTCTGGTAGCCATTGCCCATATAGCCGTCGCCCTGGTAGCCATTGTTCATATAGCCGCCGTAGTTTCCATCCTGTCCGCGGTTATCATTGCCGCGGCTATCATTCCCTCTGTCACCATAGCTGTTATGAATCTGATCCAGTTCATCTTTTGATATAACAACCGTTCTTGCATTATTATTAATAGGGGTCAGCTGAACAAAGTCCCCATCCGGATTTACCAGCGATTCTTTTAAGTCATGAATCAGTTCCGTCATATCATTATAACGCCTGTCCGGACTTTTCTGGGTACACTTTGCAATAATCTGAACCGTACTGTATGGAAGATCGGGAACAAATTTATGAGGTGACGGCATTTCCTCCTGCAGATGCTTGATCGCAATTGCAACCGTAGAGTCACCATCAAACGGAACATGGCCTGTCAGCATTTCAAAAAGTGTAATACCAAGTGAATAGATATCACTCTTCGCATCGCTGTAACCGCCTCTCGCCTGCTCCGGTGAACTGTAATGTACAGAACCCATCACATTGGAGCTTATGGTATTGGAGGAAGCAGCCCTGGCTATTCCAAAATCTGTTACTTTTACTTTACCATCTGTAGAAATGATGATATTCTGGGGCTTTACATCACGATGCACAATACCCTTCTTATGTGCCGCCTGTAAGCCCATGGAAACCTGCACCGCAATGCTGGTCGCTTCACGAACCGCAAGTCTTCCTTTTTTTCCTATATAATCCTTTAATGTAATTCCTTCAACTAACTCCATTACAATAAAGTAGATTCCATGATCGTCCCCTACATCATAGACATTAACAATATTTGGATGCGCAAGGCCTGCTGCAGCCTGTGCCTCCACCCGGAATTTGGAAATAAACGCTGTGTCATCCCGAAATTCCTGTTTGAGCACCTTGACCGCTACAAACCGATTCAGCTTATGGTCTTTCGCCTTATAGACATCCGCCATACCGCCGGCACCAATTCTGCCTACGATTTCATAACGTTCCTGGATAAACATTCCTTCTTTTAACATTATTCCACCTCACCTGTCAACGGTTCTATCAAAACAACCGCAATATTATCTTTACCACCATTTTGATTCGCCCTTGCAATCAGTTCGTTTCCAATCCACTGTAGATTGGGTCCGCTTTTTACAATTTTCTCTATTTCTGCGTCCTCTATCATGTTGCTTAACCCATCTGAACACATCAAAATGATGTCTCCCCTCTGAAGCCTCATGTCAAAAAAGTCTATTACCACTTTCTTTCTGGCCCCAATTGCTCTTGTAATAATATTTTTATCCGGATGATTCCTAGCCTGTTCCCGGTTGATCTCACCAATCCTGACCATCTCTTCTACAAGAGAATGATCTTTTGTAATCTGTAAAATTTTATCACTGATCAGATACAGCCTGCTGTCCCCTACATTTGCCACATACAGATATTGCCCGATGATTGTCGCTACCACCAGGGTGGTCCCCATACCCGCCAATGCCTCGGATGAACTTGATTTTTCCATAACTTTATTATTTGCAGTTTCGATTGCTGAACGTATTATTTTTATCGGATTTGTATCCTGGTTTTTACGGATATCCTCAAGCAATACCTCCACCGTATAGCTGGAAGCCTCATCGCCTGCGTTATGTCCGCCCATACCATCTGCAACTACAAAAAGATTTGGAAGATTCCCCACAAGCCCACCAGAAGCATAAACGAAATCCTGGTTTGTTGTCCTTTTTTGCCCTACATCCGTAACGCAATATGATTTCATGTTTCTTCCTCTCCTTTACAATTTATGACACTTAAACTTTTTCCATATAACTTCTGCGTAACTGTCCACAGGCGCCATTGATATCTCTGCCCATTTCTCTTCTTATAGTAACATTAATTCCACATTTTTCAAGTTTATTTTTGAAATTGTCAATAACTTTTTTCTGGGATTGAACATAATCCCGTTCCTTAATCGGATTCACAGGAATCAGATTTACATGACAGTTTAACGGCTTAACCAATGCGGCCAGTTCATCTGCATCTTCCTTTTTGTCGTTCACACCGCCAACCAGGCTGTACTCAAAAGTAATCCGCCTGCCTGTTTTTTCAAAATAATACTTGCATGCATCGATTACTTCATCCAGGCTGTATTTATTGGATATGGGCATTAGTTCAAGCCTCTTTGCCTGGTTAGATGCATGAAGAGACAGCGCCAGGGTAATCTGTAACTGTTCATCTGCAAGCTGTTTCATCCTGGGAACGATTCCGCATGTGGAAACAGTAATATTTCGCTGGCTGATATTCAGCCCGTGTTCGTCTGTAAGCATCTGGAAAAATTTTAATATATTGTCATAATTGTCGAGAGGTTCACCCGTTCCCATTACAACGACATTGCTAACCCGCTCCCCAGACAGCTTCTGGATCCGGTAAATCTGGTCCAGCATTTCTGCTGCCGTAAGATTCCGGGTCCATCCTCCAATCGTCGAAGCACAGAAACGGCATCCCATCTTACACCCCACCTGGGAAGAAATACACACGGAATTCCCGTGTTTATATCGCATGAGTACACTTTCAATTACATTTTGATCCTTCAGTTCAAATAAGTATTTTTGTGTCCCGTCTATCTGAGAAGTGAGTACTTCCGCTACCGAAAGACATGTACAATCATAATGCTCTGTCAGTGTATCTCTGAGATTTTTGGATAAATTCGTCATTTCATTAGGCGAATCTGCCAGTTTTTGATGTATCCACTGATAAATCTGACCCGCCCGAAACGGTTTTTCTCCAATCTTTGCCATCTCCGCTTTCATCTCTTGAAAATCAAGCGTCTTTAAATCTACTTTTCCCATTTCACTAACCTATCCTCTTAAATCTTGCCATAAAGAATCCGTCTGTCTTGTGAATTCCCGGCAATAACTGCAGATAACCTGCTTTTGTGGTTTTACTTCTCAGTTCTTCACAGATATACGGATCAATGCTTTCCAGCTGGAAAGGATAATTATCCAAAAACCATTTAACATTAAACTGATTCTCATCTGCTCCTATGGTGCAGGTACTGTAAATCAGGGTTCCGCCAACTTTTACATAAGGGTAAACTGTATCCAGTATCTTCCGCTGCAGCTTAACCAGTTCCTGCTGCTTTGTCTCTGTCATTTTATATTTAATATCTGTTTTTTTACCAATTACACCCAGGCCTGAGCAAGGAAGGTCTGCCAGCAGAATATCTGCCTTTTCCACTGACGCACCATCGAATACCGTAGCATCCTGACGTACGGCTATCATATTAATAAGTCCGACCCGCTCGATATTTTCCAGCATCATATCAACTTTATAATCCGTAATATCTCTTGCTTCCACATGTCCGCTGCCATTTAGCTTATCTGCTAAATGAAGGCTTTTTCCTCCCGGTGCCGCACAGACATCGATGCAGTAGTCCCCAAACTTCGGCGCTGCTATCTCCGCAACCAGCATGGAACTTACATCCTGTACCTGGAACATTCCTTCTTTAAATGCATTGATGGCCTGCATATAATTATAATCAGAGATCTCCAGTGCATAATCCAGATATGAGACATCTTCTGCCGTGATATTCTGCTCTTTTAGACTTGCCTTTACTTCTTCTTTTGATGCCTTATTCAGATTACAGCGGATACTGGTCTTCTGGTCTTTCTCAAAATTAGTGCAGACCATTTCAACGGTTTTCAGATCATACTGTCCCAGCCATTTTCTCAATATCCATTCCGGCATGGAGTACCTTACCGAAAGATAATGAAGGGGATCCTTTACCGGATCCGGGTACTCAACCTTGTCTATTCCTCTTGCTATACTTCGAAGCACTCCGTTTACAAATCCTTTTAAGCTGTAAAACCCGCGCTTCTGGGCTATTTTTACAGCTTCATTACAGACTGCCGAATCCGGAATGCTGTCCATATATTTAATCTGATACACTGACATCCGCAGAAGATTGCGGATTAAAGGCTTCATATTTGCCACCTTTACCGTAGAAAACTGCTCCAGAATATAATCCATCTGAAGCATATACTCTATGGTTCCCTCCGCAAGCCTCGTAATGAATGCCCTGTCCCTTTTTTCTAAATACTGATACTTCTCCAGGACGCCGCGGATTACAACATGACTATATTCTTCTTCCTCCGTAACCTCCATTAAAATACCCAGTACAATTTCTCTTAAGTTCACCGTTTTAGTCACGATTCCTTCCTCCTGATAGTATGATCAAACGAAGCAGCTGCAAAATAGAAGATGCCAGACTCGCAACGTAAGTAAGTGCTGCTGCTGAAAGTACCTGCTTTACACCAGCCACCTCCTGGTCTCCGCAAATATGGGAAGACCCAAGAATTTTAACAGCACGTGATGAAGCATTGAATTCTACTGGAAGTGTTACCAGCTGAAAAATTACCGCCAGTGTAAATAAAACGATTCCCGCTGTCATAAGCGGTCCCATTGAAAATATCAGCCCTGCCAGGAAAATCGGCCAGAACAGTGTGGATCCCAGGTTTGCTGCGGGAACCAAAGTACTTCTGAGGATCAGAGGCTTATACTGCTCCTGATGCTGGATTGCATGACCACATTCATGTGCCGCCACTCCGATGGCAGCCACTGAGGTTGACATGTAAGTACTATCTGATAAATTTAATGTCTTAGATCTTGGATCGTAATGGTCGGTCAGATTTCCCTGTACCCGACGGATCCCTACATCATAAATACCTGCACCGTGAAGAATCCGCTCTGCTGCCTGCGCACCGGTAAGTCCAGACATACTGCGCACCTTGTCGTATTTTGCAAAAGTACTTTTTACCCTGGCAGAAGCGATCAATGAGATTACCAGTCCGATCAGCACCAGAATCATAGTCGGATCATAAAGCATACCTAAACCGCCAAAACCTAATCCATAAAATCCGTTTGAACTGCTATAGCTAAGTAACATGATTTTCATTCCCTTCTATCATCATCTAAGTGTGATAAATAACATTCACACTGCTTCAAGTGAGACTATTCTAACCTATTTTTTGCAAAAAACCACCGACTTCACAGTAATTTCATAAATTCTTAAACTTTTTTAAGATAAAAGACTGCCAACCGCTAATTGGCATCCCCGTAAAAATGCATCCACAGGCATTTTTTTCTTGCCTTCCAGCTGGACTTCCAAAAGGCTTAACATACCGTCCCCGGTCTGCACTTTTACCGAGTTTCTGGTGATTTCGACAACCGTCCCCGGTGCTGACCCGGAATTACCTTCTTCTGCGTCAGACATCCAGATCTTCAATGTTTTCCCGTCCAGATGCGTATATGCACTGGGCCATGGATTCAATCCCCTGATCAGGCGTTCCAGTTCTGCCGCACTCTTCTTCCAGTCGATCTGCCCGTCTTCTTTTTTTAACATTCTGGCATAATCGGTGGAACTCTCTTCCGGCTGTTTTTCATAAGATACCTGACCGGATTCCAGCTTATCCAATGTTTCTATCAGCAGCTCTGCCCCCGCCTGACTAAGCTTATCAAACAGGCTGCCTCCCGTTTCTTTTTTCTCAAGCTCCACCACTCTGGTGGTGATCATATCACCGGTATCCAATCCTGCATCCATACGCATAATTGTGACTCCGGATTCCTTTTCCCCATCAATCACTGCCCACTGAATAGGTGCCGCCCCCCGGTACTTCGGCAATAAAGAACCATGTACATTCAGGCATCCAAGTCTTGGAACGTCCAGGACTGCCTGGGGTATAATCTGACCAAAAGCCACCACTACAACCACATCCGGAGAAAGTTCTTTTAATATTTCTAAAAATTCCGGATCTCTTACTTTTTTCGGCTGGTAAACAGGAATTCCTGCTTTCTCTGCCACTTCTTTTACCGGAGGAAACTGCATTGCTTTTCCTCTACCCTTTGGTTTGTCCGGCTGGGTTACTACTGCCAAAACCTCATGCCGGGATTCTATTAGTTTCTTCAATGTCCCCACTGCAAAATCCGGGGTTCCCATAAATACAATTTTCAACTTTATACCCTTTGCATATTCCAGGCCTGCCTGCAATACTGCCACTTACAAAACAGGCTGAAAGAATCAAAGCGTGGCATCCTTTCAATATCAGAATTTTCTTTCAGCCTTATAACTTTTTTCTAAAGAATGACTATTCTTCTTCCTCTAAACTTTCCACATCCATCAGTTCCCCCTCCACATGGTTGGTGAACATAACTCCGTCCAGGTGATCGCACTCATGGCAGACTGCTCTTGCAAGCAATTCCGTAGCTTCCAGCGTAAATTCTTCCATATTTTCATCCAGTGCTTTCACTTTTACATAATTGGGTCTTGTTACAATGCCGGTCTTGCCAGGCAGGCTTAAACATCCTTCATTTCCAGTCTGTTCATCCGCTTTTTCCACAATCTCAGGATTGATAAATACTCTTGGAGTTCCGTCCGTATCAATCACCACAATTCTTTTCAAAATTCCAACCTGTGGTGCCGCAAGGCCCACTCCCATTTCCATGTACATCGTTTCAAACATATCCTCGATAAGTTCCTGGATTCTCGGAGTCATCTCTTTTACTGGTTTACATTTCTTCGTTAAAACCGGATCCCCCATAATTCTTATCTTTCTGAGTGCCATTTTACTTTCCTCCAACTCTTTTGTTTATATTATCAGGGCATCAATGTAATCAATTCAGATCGAACTGTATATTTACACTTTCATATCCCTGGTTTGCTTCTATATATTGTTCCACTTTATCTTTAATCATAGTCAGTAAATCGTGTCTTTCTTCCTTCAGATATATAACTTTATGATAGATATCATTTACCTTTGCAACCGGTTCATCCGCCGGTCCGATAATGCGCACACTGGTATTTCCCGCAATCCGTACAATAAACTTTTGCAGATAATCCATGGCCAGACTTAAATGCATCAACTCCTGACATGCTCCGTGAATTGCCATCATATTTGATGCAGGCGGATACCCCGCCAGACTCCGATAGGCTATTTCCTGTTCGTAGAAGCTTTCGTAATCCTGATTTGCCGCTGTGATAATGCAATAGTGCTCCGGGTCATACGTCTGGATGATGACTTCCCCTTTTTCCTCACCTCTGCCTGCTCTGCCCGCAGCCTGGGTCAGCAATTGAAAAGTACGTTCCCCTGCCCGGTAATCACTGGCATGAAGTGAAAGATCCGCCGCTAATATCCCAACCAGGGTCACATTTGGAAAATCATGCCCTTTTACAATCATCTGGGTTCCGATTAATATGTCTGCTTCCTGATTAGAAAAGGCCGACAGTATTTTTTCATGTCCATCCTTTTCTTTCGTAGTGTCCATATCCATTCTTAATATCTTTGCCTGGGGGAATTCTTTCTGTACAAACTCTTCTACCTGCTGGGTTCCCACCCGAAATCCCCTGATGAATTCAGAACCGCAGTTCGGACACTTCTGAGGCCGGGGTTCTTCGTAACCGCAATAATGGCAGACTAGCTTTCCGTTATTATGAACTGACAGGGAGACATCGCAATGAGGGCACTGAATAACATGTCCGCACATACGGCAGGAGATAAAGCCTGCATAACCTCTTCTGTTTAAGAATAACATAACCTGCTGCCTCTTATCAAGCCGGTCCTGCATCAATTCTTTTAACCTGCCGCTTATGACCGAACGGTTTCCTGTCTTAATCTCTTTACGCATGTCTTCCACAAATACATTTGGAAGTTCACTGGTCCTTGCCCTGTTCTGCATGGTGAACAGTGTATATTCTCCAGTCTTTGCCTTATAATAAGCATCCACTGATGGAGTTGCCGAACCAAGTACCACCTTGGCGCCTTCTAAGACACCACGCTGGATTGCAACCTCCCTGGCATGATAGCGGGGTACGCTTTCACTTTTATATGTCGGCTCATGCTCTTCATCAATAATGATGATTCCCAAATTAGGAAAGGGGGTGAACAATGCAGACCTTGGACCGATCATCACATCGATGTCACCCTGCTTTGCCCGTTCAAACTGATCAAAACGCTCCCCCGGGGACAGCCGGGAGTTCATAATCGAAATCCGGTCTCCGAACCGTTTATAAAAACGCATCACAGTCTGATAAGTAAGTGCAATTTCCGGGATCAGCACAATCGCCTGCTGCCCCTTATCGATTGCATGGGCAATCAGCTCCATATATACCTCTGTCTTGCCGCTGCCGGTGATCCCATGTATCAGATACGTACGTTCTTCTTTATCTTCCCAGCCGGCAATGATCTTATCTGCAATATATGCCTGTTCTTCGTTAAGTCGAAGCAGATAATCTTCTTTCATCCCCAGTTTTATGGGATTGCGGTAGACCTTCGTGGTTTTTACCTCTATGATCTGCTGTTCTGTCAGTGACTTTATGGTGCCTCCGGTAATATTCAGCTTTGTTGTTACCAGTTCATAGGGAAGCTCTTCTGCCTCTAAGAGTGCTTCCAGCAGGCGCTCTCTGGCTTTTTGGTGTTTCTTTTTATAAAATTCCAGTTTTTCTTCCGCTTCCCTTCGTTCCATGATCAGGCAGATCTGTTTTTTTTCTTTTGGTTTGACCTTTTGCTTTATGGGAATTACCGTTTTAAGCGCCTGTATCATCGTCGCACCATAATTTTCCCTAATCCAGGCCGCCAGGGCAATCAGCCTGGATTCACTGTCACTGCTGTCTGTGACGATTTCGCAGATTTCCTTCATTTTTGACGGTTCGTATTCACATTTGCGGCTGATAGAAACCACGTACCCTTTAATGAATCTGTTTCCCCTGCCAAACGGAATCTTTACAACCATTCCTATCTGCAGGCTGCCCTGCATTTCTTGGGGAATCTGGTACTGGAATGTTCGATCCAGTTTCTCCTGTGTAATATCCACAATAATATTTGCGTATAACTTTTGCATTTATTCTCCTTGAGCGTGATTTGAAATTGCTTTCTGACTGCAGTGCATCACACTTTGCGGGAGATTTGTCTGTCTTCATCCAATATTTCCTGAATCAGAACACGTTCATCCATAGGATATTTTTTACCCTCAATTTCCTGATAATCTTCATGTCCCTTACCCGCCAGAACAATGACATCTCCCGGCTGGCCGTGATGAATGGCATAGGCAATTGCTTCTTTTCTGTCGCTAATCTTAATGAACTCTCCCTTTGTCTTCGAAATTCCAATCTCAATATCTGCTAATATATCTTCCGGTTTTTCAAACCTGGGATTATCGGATGTAATAATCGTGAAGTCTGCAAGCCTGCCTGACACCTCGCCCATTTCATATCTTCTGGCTTTTGACCGGTTTCCGCCGCATCCAAAGACACAGACCAGTCTTTTGGGCTGATACTCCTTCAGCGTTCCAAGCAGGCTCTCCAGACTCATGGCATTATGGGCATAATCGATCATCAAGGTAAATGCATCCGACACCTTAATCATTTCTATTCTGCCTTTTACTTTTGCCTTTCCAAGAGCATTAACGATATCCGATTCTTTTACCCCAAAATGCCTGCAGATTGCAATGGCTGTCAGTGAATTATATACACTGAATTTCCCTGGGACATCTATTTCAACATCAAAATCCATAAGCCCGTTTACATGGTAGGAAATCCCCAGATATCCCGGTTTCGATACCAGTTCTGTGTTGGTTGCACGAAGATCTGCTTTTTCGGAAAAGCCGTAGGTTTCCACTTCACAGGTATGCCCTTTTAGTATCTGATCCAGATGTTCATCATCTGCATTGAAGATACCCAGTTTGCACTGTTTAAACAGCATTGCCTTACACCTTAAATAGTCCTCAAAGCTCTCATGCTCCGCAGGGCCGATATGATCCGGTTCTATATTCGTAAAAATACCAATTTCAAAGGTAAATCCTGCCGTCCTGTGGAGCATCAGCCCCTGAGAGGAAACTTCCATCACAACACAGTCGCATCCTGCATCTGCCATGCGTCTAAAATATTCCTGCACCAGCGTAGATTCCGGTGTTGTGTTTGCCGCCGGAATTACAACCTCTCCGATAATGGCTTCTATCGTCCCTATCAGTCCTACCTTATGACCTGCAGATTCCAGGATAGATTTTACCATATATGTGGTTGTGGTTTTTCCCTTGGTTCCTGTAATCCCAATCACCTTTAATTCTTCCGCAGGATATCCATAATATGCCGCGGCAATAAGGGCCATGGCATAACGTGTGTCTGCTACCTGAATCACCGTAACATGTTTTGGAGCATTTACCGGATCTTCTGCCACCAGAACCTTTGCTCCTTTTTCAACAACTTCTGCTGCATATTTATGTCCATCACTGACGGCTCCTTTAATACAGATAAACAGAGAACCATCTGATACTTTTCTGGAGTCATTCACTACTTCCGTAACTTCTGTCTGAATATCCCCCTGAATACACTGATATTCTACCCGTTCTAATAATTGTGCTAATTTCATAATATTATCCTCCATGTCTGTCTTACATGTCTTAATCCATAACCCCAGAGCGTGTTTAAAATTGCTTTCTGACAACAGAAGCTGATTTATGTGGTTACAGAGATTTTCTACCCTTTAGGATAACATACCTACAGGTACTTTTCAACTTTTTATCATCGCAGGAGACGACTTAAAATTGATGGCTTTTCACCCCTGCTTTAGTACGTATTTAAAAATTGCTTTCTGACAGCTGCGCGTCACAGTTTGTGGGAGATTTGTCCCGGATGAAGTGCGTAGCGGGCTACGTAACCTGAATCCTGGGCAAATATACCGCAAAGTGGGGCGTGCAGATGGCGGGAATGAATTTTCAAGCGCGTTCCAGCAGAGCCGCCACTATTTTCCTCTGTGCTTCCTCATTATAATAAAGTACTTCATACTCATTTCCTTTTTCACTTATCCGTGTTATAGCCTGTATTCCATATCCGGCACCCGTTTCTGTTACGGTTTTAAATAGCCGTCCGTTTATCACTCTGTCTTCCAGATAACCTTCTTCTGTCAGTTTCTGTAATATTGCTTTATTCGTGAGCCGTTTCATAACCTGATCATCCCGTAAGTCATTGATTTGTCCCACCAGGTCACTTAATGTCGTCTGTTCCGAGTAATAGATCTGTTCCGCAGTTTCATTGGTTAAAACAAATTCAGATTTTTTGTTCTTGCTGCGTTTTTCTTTTATTTCTCCCTCTTCCGCAAAATCACTATATGCACTTCCTGCAAATCCGATTTCACTTGCAGATGCAGTTGTGGCTCCATTCTGCACGCAGTTTAAAAATCGTTCTCCGTACTTTTCGTACTTGAATTCTCCCACACCGGATACCGTAAGCATTTCTTCCCTGGTCTTTGGTTTCAACACGCACATATGAACCAGGCTTTTATCTGAAAATACAACGTATGGCGGTACTTTTTCTTCTCTTGCAATTTCTGTCCTTAAACTCCGCAGTTTTTCAAACAAATCCTCATCTGCTTCTGAAAGAGATAGCCCAGCCGTTTTGCTTTTCTTCGCTTTCTTTTCCTGCTTTGCCTTAGTTTCTTTTTCTTGTTCTTTAGACATCTTCATCAAAACCCGTTCATCCTCATGAAGAATCATTCCGGATTTTTCCGTAAGTTTTATAATCGTATACTCATCATTTGTCGCACTTAAAAATTCGTTCAGCAGCAGATGATTCATCACCTGACGCAGCTTATGTGCAGGTGTTTTTGCAAGCTCTCCGTAATGGGGATTGCCATCCATCCGGTACTGCCTGATCTTCGCGGTATTCGCACCATGTACCGTATCAATGATTACATTTATACCATACCTCTGATGGCTGGTCTGTACGCACCCAATCAGACTCTTAGCCAAATCGGTTACATCAACCTCTTCAAACTGGGTCAGGCAATTAGAACAATTCCCGCAGTAATGATCTCCGTATTCTCCAAAGTATCGAAGTAAGTAATCCCTCAGGCAGTCATTGGTACAGCAGTAGAAAGTCATCTTTTTCAACCGCTCACGGTCACGTTCTCTTACCACTGCTCTGGTGATATCATCCAATTCATCATTATCTATATCATGCTCGATAAAAAACTGATTGGTAATCACATCCTGCCCGTTATATAAGAGGATACATTCCCCCGGTTCCCCGTCTCTTCCCGCTCTTCCTGCTTCCTGATAATAGTTCTCTACATTTTTGGGCATTCCATAGTGGATAACAAATCTGACATTGGATTTATCAATTCCCATTCCAAATGCATTCGTTGCCACCATGACAGGTGCTCTGTCATATGTAAAATCTTCCTGGTTTTCCTGCCTTTCCCTATCACCAAGCCCAGCATGGTAACGGGTTGCCAAAACCCCATCCCGTACCAGATTTTCATGAACTTCCTCTACCACTTTTCTGGTCAGGCAGTATATAATTCCGCTTTCTTCAGGATGCATATCCAGATAATTTTTAACAGCTCCATAACGGTCCTTCGGCTTTAAAACCGAGAAATACAGATTCGACCTGTCAAATCCCGTACTGACCACAGTGGGCGCCTGGAGCATTAAAATATCAATAATATCATCTCTTACTTCCTGTGTTGCAGTAGCCGTAAATGCACAAATAACCGGTCTTATGGAAAATAGCTGGATAAATTCCAGAATTTTTAAGTAACTTGGTCTGAAATCCTGTCCCCACTGAGATACACAGTGTGCCTCATCTACTGCAATCATAGAAATTTTCACCTGCATAGCAAAGTTTAAAAACTCTTCTGTCATCAACCGTTCGGGCGCCACATAAATAATCTTATACTGACCCATTCTGGCTAGATCCAAAGCTTTATAATATTGAGATGTTGTAAGGGAACTATTTAAAAATGCGGCATGAACGCCTGCTTGATTTAATACTCTGACCTGATCTTTCATAAGAGAAATGAGTGGAGAAATAACTAATGTAATACCATCTAATAACAAACCGGGTACCTGGAAACACAACGACTTTCCCGCTCCCGTTGGCATAATCCCCAGTGTGTCCCGTCCTGACAAAATACTGTCAATCAGAGTTTCCTGTCCTTCACGGAACTCATCGTATCCAAAATACTGCTTTAAAACCTTCATCTTTTCCTTGCGTAAATCCAAAATATTCACCTTTCTGCCGTCTGCTGCGGCTGCTGATTTATTATATGCTAAATCTTTATATTCTTAATGATTCTTATAATATGAATATAGCGGTTATTCAAAAGGATGTCAATAGTTTCTTGGATGTAGTAATGGGGATACTGATTAAGAAAACAGGCAGATGACGCATACCTCATAGGTCCATGCCGTCATCTGCCTGTTACGGGCCAGCTCTTCTTTTCAACGATTAATATTTTACCTACCTTCTTCTCTGCCTGTATAAAATACCAACACCAATCAATACGATACCTGCCGCACCTAAAACAATCTTCTCCTCAAAACTGCCTCTTGCCATGGAGAACAGAAAGAATTTCTGAAAATATTTATCTCCGGAATAATTACATACATAATATACCATTGGAGCCATATAAGCGATTGCTACATTATCAGATAAACTGTATGCAAATATTCCAAGCCCGCCTAAAAAGACAGCGCCTCCCATGACTCCAAAGTAATACTGAATCGGAGAAAACACCGGATTATTGGAATACAAAATGATGATAAATGCCCCCAATACCACAAACAATGCCAACAGGGACTCCGTCAGCCGTATCAGATGTACTTTGACCTCAGGCATATATTTACTCTTAGCAAGATCCCGGATGTTCTTATCCTGGTCAGGAATAAAAATCGGAACTAACAGAATAATGCCCGCTAACTGTACATACATTTCCAGCGTCTGTGCTACCTGGCCAGAATCCAATCCTTTCATCCCCATCAAAACCGGAGCTAACAGGCTAAAACATAAGGCAATCAAAAGATGGGGCAGAAAATTATGCTTCAGATTTGCTTTTCCCACTGCGATATACAATTCCATTGAATTTCCAGATCCCCTTTCTTTTCCATTCATAAATAAATATGGTTGCTATTAATAAGACTACTGCCAACACGGTAAAAAAGATACGGTTGGTTAACAGCCCCTGGTACTCTTCTAAAAATTTCTCACCCTCTCCCACCGTATTCCATCTTGGTGCCAAATGTAAACCAAATCCTCCTACAAGTCCATTTTTTACTGCACTATTTATATCAATGAACCACCAGATTCCCTGGATCAGTATCCCCAGAGCGCTGTCCGTGAGTTCAGTAAAGAAAAACCCAATGGAAACTACCATCATTGCCGTAGGAAAAAGCCATCCCAAAATGTATTTCATATATGAGAATACGTCTGCAGATACTCCCAGTGTTCTTGCATAGTAAATTCCTTCCATCATAGGTGAAATGCTTAAAATAACCACTGGTATCATGCTCATAATCAGTGTTGCCAGATAGCGGGAAAGTACAATTGATACAGAAGATGCTTTTCTGGAATATATGAGTCCACTGGCACCTGCACGCTTATCCCGTATTCCCCTTGTTACAGCCAGAAATACCGGAAGTATCGCCAGCATCAACACCATATAGTCACAGAATATCCGGGCAAATGCACCGGTCACATGATCCACATCAATTATCTGCTGATACTCAATCAGAGCCTCTTCATAATTCATTGGAACCATTGCATTGCGGGACATCTTCTCAGGTGCATAATAGGAAGATCCGTTAGCCCCCAGAATAGAATCCACTTCTTTCATTAACTGTTCAAACTGCTCATAAGTAATGGTATCTGATATTACTGTACGCCCGGACATCGGCGGCATGATGGTTCCCTGCTGCGTTTGGTTAGAAGAATTTGGACTGTCTGCTTGTAAATCACGTACTAAATCTTCTTCTGTCTTTCCCGTCACTTCTTCCAGTATCTCTGCTACACGGTTATAATCTTCTTTATCCAGGGATACTGATTTATAAAATCCGATAGGATAAGCAGCATAAGAATTGTTATACCAATCCCGCATTAGTTTGCCTGTTGTCGCCTCCATAATCTCTTTAGGGTCGCTGCTCTCTTTCATTCCATAAGACTCCTGTCCAGGCTGAGGCTTTGTAATAATTGAAAATTCCTCCATCTGCGAAGTAACAAACACGGCAAGTATAATCAGGTACAGGTAAAAGATTAGGCTCTTAAATATCTGTTTGCATTCCTTTCCTAACAAACTCAGAAACATCACCTGTCACCTCTTTCCTTCTGCATCAGATACATATATGCATCCTCGACGTTTGGTTCACAGGGGACAGCTCCGGAAAATGGTTTTTCTTCCGAAACAAATTTTACATTCAGATGATTCCCTATTGTCATCATGCTGGTAACAACATATTTTTCTTTCATACCCGAAAGTTCTTTTTTGGAAATCTCAGCTGTATAGATTTTCTGGTCTGCTTCGTGAAGAAGCTGTTCCACAGTTCCTTTATACAGAATTCTGCCGTGGTTCAGGATTGCAATATCCTCACAGGTTGCCTCAATATCCCCAACAATATGCGTAGATAAAATTACGATGCGTTCTTCTGCAAGCTCGCAGAGCAAATTCCGAAAACGCACCCGTTCTTCCGGATCCAGCCCTGCCGTAGGCTCATCCACAATCAATACTTTTGGATCATGGAGAATAGCCTGCGCTATCCCCAGTCTTCTGCGCATTCCGCCTGACATGGCCCGTACCTTCGTTTTTCTTTCCTCCTGCAGATTTACCTTTTCAAGCAGGATCCCAATACGCTCCTGGCGGCGGGATCTGCTCATTCCGGACAAGACCCCTAAATAATCCATCGCTTCATAAGCAGTCATATTTCCATACATGTTAAAATCCTGTGGCAGATAACCGATCATTTTCCTTATTTCCTCCGCCTTCCCGATGGGAACCTGACACACCGTTACTTCTCCTGCATTTTTTTTAAGCAGTGTGGCAAGGACTTTCATAAGTGTGGTCTTTCCTGCTCCGTTAGGGCCAAGCAACCCAAACATTCCACTTTCAATCTTAAGATTGATATTTTTTAACGCCTGTTTTTTGCCATAATTTTTATCCAGATTTTCGATTATGATTTCTGTAGACATTTTTATTCTCCTCTCTGCTATTCCTTTGTGGTTTTTATCATACGGACTAAATATCTACACTTTTCCTATTTCACACCAAAAATTGCACAAATAATTGCTCCCCCATCTATGCTGTTTGCCAGGTCCAGGCTCCCGCCATGTTTTTCACATAAAAATTTACAGATAAACAGACCGATTCCATAATGTGTGCCATCATCCTTCCCCTTTTGGTCACTGTAATATGGCCGGTCTGCCATTTTAAGTCCTTCCTTGGAAAATCCTTCCCCGTCATCCTGAACATAGAGGTACAACTCCCCATAATCTTCACCGCTTTCCAGGGTAATAACAACTTTTGATTTGGCATACCGCATAGCATTGGACAGCATATTTTCAAGAATTTCCATAAAAATCATCTCATCCATAAACCAGTCAGAATCCGTTGGAAGTGCAGACTCACAGGTAACTTTTATTTCTCCCATTTCTTCCATAATCTGTGCAATCCCTGATGCCCTTTTAAACAGTGTTTCCCCTGTTATATTTTTTCTGTTTAATTCCAGAGCCTCCAGGCTGCCCACTTCCTTCATGGTATTGGTAAAATTCATCAGACGCATTGCCTGTGCATTGATTAAATTAAAATTTTCCATCATCTGCTCCTCCGTAATTTTACCGGTAGGGTAATATTTACTTAAAAAATCCGCATATCCATGGATAACTGTAAGGGGAGTCCGAAGATCATGTGCAAACGCTGCGTTCAAGCGACGCTGCTCCTCCATCATATTCCACATTCTTTTATTATTTTCTATCAGCGTTATGCGCATCTGCTCAAATGCACTGCACACCTCTCCCAGTTCATCCTTCCCCTCATAGACGCACTCGTACCCCAGTTCATTGTCTCCAATATGCTTTACCTGCCGCTTTAATAACTCAATCGGTTCCGCCAGCTTATTCTTATAAAATAAATAGGAGGTAACAATAACTGCACCTATACTATAAACAACAATACTGAATGACTGTAAAAAGATCACCGCAAAAGTCAGAATCTGATCCGGCAGTGTCATTTTAACCTCTGTCCATACCAGATTTGTTGTAATCCCATAGGTATTTCCAAAATATCGTATACTTAGCAGCGTACTCCATTTTTCGCCGACCGCCGTACTGACTGCAAAAAGTATTAAAACCGCTCCAATGGCAATCAGCAGGTACGTTGCCATTGCCCTTTTCAGGGAAATATCCAGCATCTTTTTCTTAAATTTAAATACCAGTTCATCTATCCAATCCATTTATAACCCACTCCCCAAACAGTTTCTACATAGGTCTTGTCTGCATATTTCCCGATTTTCAAACGTATTCTGCGAATGTGTTCCGCAATAATATTGCTGTCACTTTCCCCGTCAAAGCCCCGGATGCGCTCATAGATCGTCTCTTTACTGAAAATCTGCCCCCGGTTCATGGAAAGCAGTTCTATAATATCGAATTCAGTTTTCGTTAGGGTAATTTCTTTATTCTGATAATAAATACTCCGCTCCGTATAATTGATAAGCAGATCATCTGTAAACTTCAAGGTTTCCTTTGCACCGCTCCTGTGTTCCCTCCTCAAATGTGCAGCCACCCTTGCCCCTAATTCTTCTATACTAAAGGGTTTTAATATATAATCATCCCCTCCGATCATCAACCCGTTAATACGGTCCCTTTCTTCCACCTTTGCCGTCAAAAACAAAATCGGACAAGCGACATGATCTCTGATTTTTTTACACACATCCAGCCCATTCATATCCGGCATATTAATATCCAGCAGAATGATATCCGGCTGTATCTCTATTTTTTCCAGAGCCTCACTCCCGCCGCAGGCCGTATAGACCAGATATCCCTGCATATTAAAATAATCCTTTAATAACTTTAAAATATGTATTTCATCATCAACTGCCAAGATTTTATACTGCATTAAGACTCTCCTTTATGTGAAAACATAGTAAATTTCGTTTGTTAAAATAACGAGCTTATTTTATCATATAAATCTCTATAAAAATACTATATCAACGTAGGAAATTTTTACTATGAAAGGAATTCATAATTTTGTAGGAGATATTGATAAGTTACAAAAATATATTGGGTTTAGTATTTACCCACGCATACCAATTCCCCTATAGACTTCCCAAACCTACTATGCTAGAATATCCCTGACAACTAGATTATTTATACATTTTTCTATTTAAATAAATACATTCAGGAGGCTCTTTATGTTTACTAAGGATCGCAGTTTTTATCATAATTTTTTCTCTCTGTATTGGATTCTGGTCCTTCAGAATGTTATTGTTTTAAGTGTCAATCTGGCTGATAATATTATGCTTGGTGCCTATAATGAAACAGCTTTATCCGGCGTTGCAGCAGTGAATCAGATACAGTTTGTGCTTCAGCAGCTGATGAATGGATGTGGTGACAGCCTGGTGGTATTGGGAAGTCAATATTGGGGGCAGCGGCGAATTGAACCTATTCGTAAGCTCGCTACTATTGCCCTGCGGGCGGCTTTGCTTTTTGCCGTTCTTTTGTTTATTACAGTCAGCCTCTTCCCTCATGGTGTATTGAGCTTATTTACCAACGACGAAGCAATTATCGCTGCAGGAATGGAATACTTATCCATTATTCGTTTTACCTATATTATATTTGCGATTACAACTGTACTTCTGGCCTCCCTTCGAAGTGTGGAAAGCGTTAAGATTGCTTTCTATATATCAATCAGCGCTCTGGTAATAAATTGCTGTATCAATTATACTCTGATCTACGGACATTTTGGTTTTCCGGAAATGGGAGCAAAAGGAGCTGCAATCGGCACACTGGCTGCGCGAATCAGCGAATTGCTTATCGTCTGTTTCTACCTATATAAAAAAGATCAGAAATTGCATTTAAAACTCAGGGATTTTCTGCACTGCGACCGTACTCTGCTTCACGACTATATCCATGTATGTTATCCGGTAATTATTGTGGCAGGAATGTGGGGGTTATCCACAGCCATGCAGACCGTAATTCTGGGACATCTGCAGTCCAATGCCATTGCAGCCAACAGTGTCGCCTCTACCTTGTTCCTGATTCTGAAAGTGGCATCGGTAGGTGCTTCCTCCTGCGCCACAATTGTAATCGGCAAGACAATCGGCTGCGGAGATATGCACAAGGTAAAAGAATATACCCGAACCTTACAATTAATGTTCCTCTGTATCGGCCTTTTAACCAGCCTTTCCTTATTCCTGTTAAAAACTCCGATTCTGGGACTTTACGCTTTATCTGAAGAAACCAAATACCTGGCAAATGCATTTTTAACCATATTATGTGTGACCTGCATCGGCACCGCATACCAGATGCCTGTCCTGACAGGCTTAATCCGTGGCGGCGGCGATACAAGGTTTGCCATGATTAATGACATCATCAGTATCTGGTTGATTGTCATTCCCATCTCCTTCCTTGCTGCCTTTTATTTCCGATGGTCACCGATTATCGTCGTATGCTGTCTGAATTCAGATCAGATATTTAAATGTGTCATTGCTTTTATCCGGGTAAACAGTTATAAATGGGTAAAGAATCTTACAAGGGCATAAAGTTAAGCAGCTTGTCTGAAATTCATTCACAGACAATAATTAAGAAAAAAGAAACCTCACAGCATTCCATAATTCCTGAAAGGTTTCTTTTTATTTTCTGTTCTATTCTTATGTATTCTATCTAAATCGCTCATACGTCCTTATGCTTTTCTTACCGGATTCACATGCACCATACAGTGCTTCACACTAGGAAAAGTACCTTCTATCTCATCATGGGTCCTCTGTGCTATAGAGTGGGCCTCAGTGAGTGTTTCTTCCCCATCTGCCTGAATTTCAATATCTACATAGATTTTATCTGCAAATAATCTTGTTTTAATTTGGTCAATTCCCATAACACCTTCCTGCCGGCTGATTACCTTACGCATCTCATCAACGACTTCATCTTCACAGGCTTTATCCATCATTTTATCAATGGCATCTTTAAATACATCAAATGCTGCCTTTAGGATAAAAATGCAGATTACCACACTGGCAATGGGATCAAAAACAGGAAGCCCAAGTCTTGCCCCCAGAATACCTATCATACTTCCAATCGATGACAGAGCATCGGAACGATGATGCCACGCATCCGCCATTAACGCTCCGGAATTAATTTTTTTTGCCGCCGCTCTGGTATACCAATACATGGCTTCTTTGGTCACAATCGAAATAATCGCTGCCACAAGCGCCAGCATTCCCGGAATCGCCAGGGACTCCGTATCCCCGGAGAATATTTTCCGTATCCCGCTGTATCCGATTCCAAGCCCGGTAATCCCCAGTACAATAGCAAGTACCAGGGCGGCCACACATTCCATTCGTTCATGGCCATACGGATGTTCTTTATCCGATTCTTTGCTTGCCATCTTAACACCGAGAATTACAATTAATGTACTAAATACATCCGAAGCAGAATGAACTGCATCAGAAATCATTGCTCCTGATTTTGCAAATATACCTGCATAGAGCTTAAACAGAGACAAAACTATATTTCCTATAATGGTGACAATTGATACTTTTGTTGCAATTTGTTGATTTGATTTCATTTTCTTCACCCCTATTCTAAATGTTAACCGACCATGCTCAGACTCATTCATAAGATGTGCTGTTCTGTTCGGAAAACAAAAAAAACACACCTGCGGAACATACTACTGTCCCACAGATGTGTTTCATACCCATCTGCTGCCGCTTAGCGGCCCGGCCCCACAAACCAGTGCCACCGGTTGTAAATATGCCGATATAGTGCCTGATGTCTGCGTCAGGTGTTATAGTGGCCTATTTACTCGGGCGGCATTAGATGGTTTATCGCCTGCTCAGTTTGTACTGTTGATCTCGCATTCTTTTTTATTAGAATGTAATGCAGTGCAAATCGATTTCTAATAATCTAACATATTCAGTATAGCATGTCAAGGTGAAAAAAATTAAGGATGCATGGCGAAAAAATTAAGAATGCATGGCATCCATGTGAGATATCCCTATCATGTATTCATAAAATCACAAGATAAGATTAAAAAAACTACAGTTACACCAGACAATACTCCTGATACAGATTTTCTCTGGAATCTTTATCTGTTACCGCTTTTTTTAATTCTACGGTTCGATTATCATTTATTAAATTTAATGTTAATCTGGCAAATAATTCTTCGCCTTCCATTCTTCCTTCACTTCTCATATCTTCAAATGCTTTACACATATCATATTCCTCCTTATTATCTATCTGTGCCTGTTCTATGATCTCTGACATCTTTTCTTTTTCACCCAGCATGATGAAAATAACTTCTATTGTTTCTTTCATCAATCTGCTATATCTGTCCTGGTGCTTCTTCACATGTGCTTTCATCATATTCTTATCTTCTGCATATTTAATAACTCCGAATACTTCTCTTAAATCCGTTTGAAAATATTCCAGATGATCTATCCTCTTTACATCCAGAACTTGTATCTTATAATTCGGCAGATATTGACGGAATGTCTCCATTTCTGCTGGTATATCCAGCATACTGTGCAAATCCAGACAGCCATCCCAGGGCTTTGCTCCAAAATATACAACCAATGTAATAACCGGCAGAAGCTTATCCTGCTTTTTCATTCCAGATAAGAATTCATCTGAATTACCATAATCCCCGGCGATTTTATATTTACGTTTTATCTGTTGTACCTGTTCTGCGTAATTCATAACGTCATACAGCATATTCCGAATTACCATTGCATAATGTACATACTCCTGGTTTTCACATGCCAGAATTAAAAAATTTGCACCCAACGCAGTCATTTTGACTACATCCCGGTTCCTTCGTACGGCTTTTTTACTAAAGCTCTGACTGCCAGGTAAGCATTCCTGTACAGAATCCAGAGGGGTTAAATCGTCCGGATTTAAAATCTGCTCGCCCTTAAAGCAGGCACCATTATACAGATCTGCAAAATGCTCCGGCTTAGCAAAAAATATCTTTGCTGCAATATCTCTTTCTTGAGTCATAGATTCCTCCTTCTCATTCAGAATACAAAGACACAAAAATGATATAACAATTCTAAAGGGAAATTGTACAGAATATGTACCAGATATAAAATGAATTTTAAGAACTTTAGAAAAAAGTGTTGTTCAATGAAATGTATCTATGTATTTCTTTTTTTCATTATATAACAGTTTTTTCTAAAGTTCAAGCTTTATTTTTATTTTTTGTGACTTTTATATATTTATTTATTTCATCTTATTGTATGTAATTTCTCACTTGAGATTCTGTTACCTCATTGTCTATCACTTTTCTTTTTCCACTTCATCCCGTGCCCCCACAAATCAATCATCACCTTGTGCAACAGACCTTGAAAAGCATCGATTTATGTGTTCTGCCGCTTTTTAAGGATTTCTCTCAGACAAAAAAATCAACTGGGCATGATAATGGGCATGGCATGCTCCACTATATTCTTATTGCAGGTAATTCTTTATTTTTTAAACAATCTGGGACTTATGTTCACAGACACCAACTGTCCGTTCCTCTCCTACGCCGGTACCGGGACAGTGATTACCTATATACTTATCGGAATACTTTTAAGTATCTGCCGGTACCAGAATATCCTGCCTGTTTCGCCGCCTTCAAAGGAATTTGGAATTCGTGGTAAGGTACGCGCTTAGATAATAGAATCTGAAACATATAATTGGATATGAATGGCAGAACTGCTGATGACCACAGAATCAGCAGTTCTGCCATTATCATTTCACTGGATATACAAATTTAAGCGCTCATTCCACTCACTTGCCTGTTCTTTCCATACCGTATCCAAATCTTCCAGTAAACAGGTTTTTCATTCTGTTCTTTGTAGAGGTCGGGGGTGCGGGGACAGAGCCACCGTAAAGCTAACAATAACCGCCGCAATAGTGCAGACGGTTTTGCCGTATAATGAAGCAAACGAAATGTCACGGCAAAAATCCAGCCGGTCAAGGGTTTAAGAGTGGAGACTTTTTCGCTTTCTTTGCGAAAAATTACTACTCGTCCCTTGACCGGTTGGATGGTCGGAATGGTCGGGTATTGCCCATTGCTTTGGACAGTTGCATGTAGTATAATTTAATTCAGGTGCGAGATAGAATGCCAACATGAGAATGGGTTGATATGGAAAGAACAATATATGCTGGGAACAATAAGATTAAACTATATTACGCCGAAGAAGCAGATCGGGAGTTGATTTACGGCATGGCCTTTGAAGAAGATGCTATTTGGCAGGCCATGTTTGACGACAAGGATCACTTTTGCTGGTCTGAAATTCGTGATGAAGAACCACATTTTTTTGGGAATACACCCGGACTGAGCAAGTATCTTCTGATTGTTTGGGAGGATAAAATCGTCGGCACAATTTCCCATACCTTTAATGATGGAAAAATCACTAATATGGAATTGGATATGTGGCTGCGTTCCATTGAATATACAGGTCACGGTATAGGTTCAAATGCGATGAAGCTGCTTATAGACAGCTTGTGCAGGGATTACAGTATTGAAACATTCATCATCCGACCGTGGTTGAAGAACAAACGGGCGATAAAGGCATATGAAAAATGTGGCTTTGTTGTTACGAACACTTTCGAGCCTTCGGATTATTATGGAAAGTATCTGGAAACATGGGGGAATGGTGATTATCCAGAGGGTGAGAATGTAAATATGATACTCACGATTTAGTAGACTTTAGATACAGAATCCCTATTAAAAACAAGGCGGCTTGATAGACGATTGCCCATCCCGCCGCCCCGCCTGTTACATCTCCATATCTTGCACCCTTTTGGGCTGCTCTCGGCGGGTTTCCTCACTCATAATGTCATAAACATTCCTGAGGATTTTCTCAACTTCGGCGGTGTCATTTTTCAGCAAAACATACTCTCCGTTCAGCCGCCGGCGATGAAGCAGATGCCCTTTTTCCGGAAAAAGACTTCGGTGTAAAAGCCTGTTTGCAGGTAGTCGCGTCCGACACGCGACATATCTTTCGATATGACGGTAGCAACATTGCCCTTTTCAGTTTATATTATGTTACTTGCAGATAATAAGCACATATTAGAATGTGTTTCTATGAAAATTACAATCCTTTCCATAAACCCACGCAATGGATACATTATGGAGCATTCCGGTTATTCCATCTACCTGCTCCATTCTGGCAGCCATTGCGGATTCCACATTCACATGAACCCCTTTCTTGATCGGAGTTATATAAATTGTTAAGGGGTGTTCTTTTAAACTGTCTGCAAATTCTTTCAGTCCGATTTCCCAGATACCCCCGCTGCAAAAGTTATCCGAAATCATCTCTCCATTTATAAATGCCTGCCCGATATCACCTGTATAATCTATTTTTAATATGGCGTCTTTAACACTTTCCATTAAATTTCCCGGCAGATCTATACAGTATCTGGTTGGTCCTGTCTGCCTTGCCAATAGCTTAACCTTCGGCTTCTCTTCCACCCGGTACCTGTATTCCGTAAAAAGCGGATATTTACTTTGGACAACTGTTTTTCCAGTCTTTTCTATATTTTCCAATATCCCGTCCGGCATAGCCAGGATGCGGTTTTCACAATTCCCGGTTTCAAAACGGATGCCATATTCATCTTGCAGTACCGCCATATCTGTAATTAAAACCATGTCATTTCCATTTTGGTTAGCTTTATAAAAGTCCATCGCCATCTTTCTTGATAACGTAACCAGATGAATAACCTTTTCATCCTCTTCTAAACGGTATGAATGAATGGGCTGCCCTGGTATTTTAATCTCTTCACCATTTTCCCATACATATTTACCTTCCATTCCTTCCGGTGTGAAAAAGAAATAATAATATGCTCCATCCAGACATAGTTTTGTAATTGGCTGAACTGTGGCATATTTCAGAATTCTGCCTTCGATCTGCATATGAAATGGCAATATGCAGTTTTCACCGGCAGCCAGGGAAAGGGATCTAAATGCAATTTCTCCCTCTTTCGTAATGACAGTCACACACTCCTCTGTTTTTACTTTCGTTTCTACATGATCCTGAAAGTTATTGATAAATAAAAAACCGCCGTTTTTGTTATAACGCACCGCAAACCGCAGTGTATCGGTATCTTCCGGTGCTATTTGTTCCGCACCGCCGGGAAGCGCCGTCTGCATCGTACATAAGTCAGACTCAAAACTGCTGGCAAATAAATGCAGCAGTTTCAACCGTTTATAGGAATCCCGGATCTGTCCAAACTCGCCTAATGCCGCCTGATAATCATACGATAATTTGGGCATCTGGCTTTCATTCAGAAATCCCCCCTGTTCTCCCTTGGGATTTGTGCCTCCTTTATACATATAGTATCCCAGAAAATTACACCCGGAAGCCATCTTAATATTTGCCATGGCATCCACACTTTCATAAGGAAGCAAAAAACGGTAGTGATAGGAACAGGTCATGCCCCCGCCCATTTCACAACAGGCATAGGGCACGGATTCAGGCGGATACCCAGGTTCAAAATTATAGGTCTTTGGAATCTCATTGTTATGATGATCCCGGTAAATATATTCCCCGGTAGCCGGGTGCTCTCCCTTATGGGAATAAAAGATCCATGGACGGTAAGCATACCCTCCCCAAAGAGGCATCATCTCTTTACTTGGTGCTGCAGCACCTCCCCATGCGGTGCAGGTATAGAAAGGCACGATAATCCCAGACTCCTGTGCCATCTTTTTTAATTCCAGCATATATGCATCCCCTTCATTTCCCGCAAATACCCACTCATTTGAAACTCCGGTTGTGATTTCCCACGGCGCTGAAGAATGTTCATATTCATTGTCAATCTGAGCTGCAATAATGGGTCCCTGATCTTTGTAATAAAGCCCTTCCATCTCCTTTGCCAGTCTGTCATACAGCCGCTTTGTATAATATAAAAATCCTTCATTCAGCATTCTTGCTTCAAAAGGCTTCCCATACAGCCAGTCTGGAAATCCTCCGTTTCTGACTTCTCCATGATCAAAAGGCCCAATCCGTACAATGACATACATCCCATGCTTTTTGCAAAGCAGAATAAATTTCCTTAAATCTCTTCTTCCTGCAAAGCAAAATTTTCCTTCCTGTTCTTCATGGTGTATCCAGAAAATGTATGTAGAGATCACATTTATGCCACCCATTTTCATCTTAAGGATTTCATCCTCCCAGTAAATATCACTGCATCTGGAAAAGTGAAATTCCCCGCTTATTCCAAAAAAAGGCTTATGGTTTATTTCCATATAGTAATTGGTAAAGGAAAGTTCATCCTTATTGGGACTGGTCCCCCCGAAATGATTGGATAGAGCATAAATCTCTTTCTCTCTGTTATGGCTAATATCAATTCTGTAATGCATTTCTTCCTCCTTATCCTTTCACCGCTCCCGCGGAAAGTCCTTTTATAAAATATTTAGAACCGATTGCAAATATAATCAGGATTGGCACCACTGCAATGGTAAGTGCCGCCCCTCTCGCCCCCCAATCCTGTGTATATGCCGTAGCCAGCGTCTGAATTCCGATTGGTATTGTAAACTTGGAACTTTTCGTAATCAGCGTGCTTGGCATCAGAAAATTATTCCAGGACCACAGGAATACCAGCATAAACAAAGTTCCCACTGCCGGCTTAATCATAGGAATACCGATACTGATAAACGTTCGGAATTCATTGGACCCGTCAATGCGTGCACTTTCAATTAACTCTTTCGGCAGAGAATTCTGCATATACTGCACCATGAAGAAGACCCCATAAGCACTGGCTCCCCATATTAATATCAGGGGAATATGTGAATTAACCAGTCCCATATTTTTCATTTCAATACTATATCCGATTAAGCTGATCTGGGAAGGTATCATCATGCTTGCCACTATAAATGAACTGCAAAAGCTTCTACCCTTAAAGTGGTACACCGTCAGGGCATACGCTGCAAGTGCACTGATAAATACGCACAGTATCCCGGAAAACAGTGCGGTATAAATGCTGTTCCAGTAATACTGCAAAAATCCGCCCTGCACTATGGTACTGATATTTTCCACCAGTTTTGATCCGAATGTATAGATCTCTCCTTTGTAAATCTCATTTGTGCTGTGAGTAGCCATGGAAATAATAAAGTAAAACGGGATAACCGAAATTATACTGACGATGGCAAGGGGAATCACATAGAAAAATTTCTTGATAAAACGTACCGGTTTATTCATCTGCTCTCCTCCTTCCTGTTAATCACACGGGATACAATGAGACTGACAATGAGAACCACGATAAAGATACCATAGGAAACTGCCGCACCATACCCCAGTTTGGTGGAACTCTTAAATGTCTGGTCAAAAAAGTACATCATGCTGGTCAGGCAGGAACGTTCCGGTCCGCCAACGGAACTGTTAATATTGCTGAACAGCAGATAGGGTTCGTCAAACAGCTGAAAACCACTGATGATGCTTGTAAGCGTCAAAAAAATAGTAATCGGCTTCAGATAAGGAAATGTAATTCTCCAGAAAATCTGTACTTTATTCGCCCCATCCACCATGGCTGCTTCCGAAATATCTTCCGGAATTGTGGACAGCCCCGCCAGATAGATCAGCAGATAGTACCCCAGATTCTTCCACACAATCAAAAATATAACAATGATCCTGGCAGTAGCTCCGTCACCCAGCCAGTTAATTCCCTCGATTAGGACCCCCAGCTTGATTAACAGATTATTGACAATCCCGGTGGACCAGTCAAACATAAAGGAAAAAATAATACCGATAGCAACCGGTGTGGTAATATAGGGCAGTACATTGATTGTTTGAAACAACCGGCTGGTTTTCTTTAATTTATACAACAACACTGCTAACAGCAGTCCCCCTAATATCAGAAGAGGAATATAAATAATCATAAAGAAAAACGTATTACCCAGTGATTTAAAGAAAATTTTATCTTTTGTAAACAATCTGATGTAGTTCAAAAATCCCACAAATTTACGCTGTGTCACCCCCGCGATACTATCCCAGTCGGTAAAACTTATGATAAACGAGTAGATCGTCGGAAAGATAAAAAACAGAAAGTAAAATGCAAAGTATGGAAACAAAAACAGATAGGGCCATTTGGTCAGAGTATTTCTTTTTTTCTTCATTGCCAACCTCTCTTTCCGGAAACGGCCATGAATATCATCCACAGCCTTTTCCTGTTTATCCATTTATTCAATGGTGTAGTCCGGCAATTTCATGGACAGTTCCTCTTTTAACTGTTCTAATGCCTGATCCGATGTCATGCTTCTGTCATTATTTAAACTTGTAGTGATCAGGTTTAACGTCTCATGAATCACATTATCATCCAGATTCATCGGTCTTACCTTGATATCTGGAACGATTTCTTCCAGGAAAATTTTACCCAGATCCTGATCGCCGAACCATTCACTCTTATAAGACTTTAATTCTGGCTTTTCTTCATATGGTTTCTTTGCAGAGGTGAGGTTCCCCATGGAATTCAGTGCCTCGGCACCTTCCGTAGACAAGGTGGCAAATTTCACAAATTCCCATGCCAATGCTTTATCTTTACAATTCTTTGATATTCCAAGTGTGGTTCCTCCCCAGCTGATATTTCCCTCCGGAGCATTCATCAGCCCCCAATGATCTGCCCCCTTTCCATCCGGGTCATTTGGCTCGATGGTAAATGGAACCGACCAGGTTGCACAGCCTGCAAATATATGGTTTCCTTCTCCAAAGGATGCGTACCAGGCAGGTGTCCATGCTTCCAGTTTATCCACTACATTGTTATCCCGGAACTGACATGCCAGATCCAGTGATTTTTTCAGAGCCTCTGTAGCTTTAATCGTATTCCCGTCAATCCAGGATAATCCGCTTTGTTCACGGATAAACTGCTGTGCATCTGCAATGCCCGGCCACATATAGACCTTATTGCCGCTTTTTTCATATACTTCTTTCCCTTTTTCCACAAACGATTCCCAGGTAGGGAACATTTTTTCTAATTCTTCCCGGTCATCCGTTCCAAGATATTGTTTTGCCAGATCCTTCCGATATGCAATACCCGCCGGGGATATGGATTGCTCTATGCCGCACACATCTCCTTTTGAGTTCACCATCAGAGGGTGCAGGTAATCAAATACCTCCTGAATATCAAAATTATAAGGTGCCTGGTTCAACGGTTCCCACATGTCCAGTTCAAAAACCTTTGCTCTGGAATCTACAATTGACCATGCCACATCCGGCAGTTCCGTACCCGTTGCCAGCGCTGTCTGGTACTTTTGCAGCAGGTCGCCGTTTGCCACCGGTGTATATTCGAAGGTTACATTGGGATATTTTTTCTGAAATGCCGCTGTCATTGTTTTATAATAATTATCATCCCACCCCCACATAGTCAGTGTTCCTTTATAATCCGAAGGCAGCTCTGTATAAGCCTCCGCCCCCTCATCACTCTTGTTCTCAGTAGAAACGCTGTCTGCTGTATTAATAGCCTTCGTGGTTTCTTCCTCTGTTGTCTGATTTCCGCATCCGGATAACAGTCCCGTTACCATAACCGCCGCTGCTGCCAGGCTTGTAAGTTGTTTCATACGTTGTTTCATACGCTTTTTCATTTCCTTATACCTCCTTCTTTATGTATCTGTATCATATCATCCGCACTTTGATTTTCACACATCACATTCTTTATATTTTGTTTCCATTCTATAGTTTTTCTCTTTCTGATCACTGCTTTTTTCCTTCTCCCTGAATGGGAAGAAGCACTTTTACAACGGTATATTCATTTATCCTGCTCTCAATCCAAATACCGTATGGTTCACCATATAAAAACCGTATCCGGTCTCTTATGTTCGTAATGCCAATGTGTTTGCGCTCCTCTGCTCTTTCTTCCAATGCTTCACCAGACATAAATTTTCTGATTTTATCAGAATCCATTCCGACGCCGTTATCCTCCACTGTGATCTGGATTTTTTCCTCTGCTTCTCGAATCCTGACCCTTATCACCCCGTTTGTTTCACCCGGAATGATTCCATGCAAAATAGCATTTTCTACAATTGGCTGAATGCAGGTCTTCGGAATCACGCATTTCTTCAATTCCTCTTCACAGCAAATCTCCACCTGGAATACATCGGGATAACGATATCTTTGAATCGTCAGATAGCATTCCACTAACTCGATCTCTTTTTCTATGGTTATATAAATATTCTTTTCCCCCACCTTCAGCGTTTCCTGCAGGGTATGTATGAGCGCATTCACGATTTCCACAATCCTTTTATTTTTCTCAGCAACAGCGATATAGACCACTGTATTTAAAACATTATATAGATAATGGGGATTAATCTGGGACAGCATAATATCAAACTCCATTTCCTTCTTCTGATGCTCGTCCTCAAGTTTTCCCTCCATATACTGCTGAATCTCTGCCAGCATTTCACGGAAACGCCGGTAGAGCAGCTCAATCTCATCGCCGGTATGAATGGATAAATCACTTCTTAACTCCCCGTACTCCATCTGCTCCATGGCCTTTGTCAAACGGGTAATTGGGTGTATCATACTTTCTAATATCCTGGATGTCATCACCAAAAGAAGGGTAATGGAAATCACAAAAAACAGCAGAAAAAAGTCCAGCACAAACTTTGACTGCTGCCACAGATATTTGTTAGACAAAAAAGTATTTACACTCCATCCGGCAGCTATTATATCTTCCCTGATTAAATATCCTTTTTCCACTTTCTCTACATTCTGCCGGTTACTTTCCGTATGTTCACTAAAATAACCGCTTTCCTTTTCTTCTATTTTCTTCTGATATAAGATATTTGCGGAATTTCCCGTTAAATATACATTTTCATAATCCTCCGCATAATTTGCAATCTGATCTGTAAAATACTTCAGATAAATATCCAGATACAGGACTCCCAGAATCTCCGATGCACTGTTCATATCCCGGATCACCGTTTTATAACAGATTACACTTTGGGAGATCTCCGATTCAATACTATAATAAGGATTTGAAAATACCATATCATCCCTCGCCTCGTACTCCTGAATCTCTTCCAGTTCAAACTTCTCCTGGAAATAAACGTCTCCCATTAAGTTCCTGCTGCTGTAATATAACCCATTCGTCCCTTTCAGCATAGAAACCCCGATATAATTCCGCAGGGAATTGTAAAATACCAGTTGTTTTCCTACTTCAAATCTCCTCTTGGTTTTGTCAAATTCATTTTTATATGTTTTTTTATTCAAATTCTCCTGAATTGTCTGGTCAATTGCAATACTTCTCGTAAAGTTCTGTATATCTTCCACCATAAAATCCAGCTGACTTACAATCTGACGCAGTTTAATCTGCTCATCGTGAATCTTCTGCTCCCGTACAATCCGGCTGAAATAGATATAGGCCACAATGGTACTTACAACTGTGGCTGCTGTTAATGCAAATGCAATCTTAGTCAGTATTCTTTTCTTTAAGCTTTTCTTTGCCACCCTGTTTCCCCCATTTTTTATAATCCTGCGGCGTCATGCTCATATATTTATAAAAAATCTGGCTGAAGTACTGGCTTGTCTTGTATCCCACCCGCTCAGCCACTTCTGCCACCTGATACTGCCCATCCTCCAACATTATCTTAGCCTGGCTGATGCGATAGTCTGTTAGAAATTTTAGAAAGGTAGTTCCTACTTCTTTTTTAAAAAGCTGCCCTAAGTAAACACCATTCATCTGAAATTTTGCTCCTATGTAATCCAGCGTCAGTTCTTCCCGGAAATGATCCTGTATAAAACTTATGATCTGTCTGACATTTACGGAATAGGAGTTCTCTATATCCTGCTGCATTTCGGTACATATCCTCCTGCAGCAGGATACACAGTATTCACTTAACTGGTCAACCGTATAACATTCCTGCTTACATTCATCATAAACCAAACGAAACTTTTCGCCCCATTTCTTTTCATAATACTGCCAGGTTGATAAGAAGTTCTTAAGTGCAGATAAATTCCATTTAGGGCAGCATAACGTTTGGAACATCCTGTCCAGCCCGCTGCTCCACTCATCCTCTGCCTGGTTTAAGTTCCAATCCAGCAGCTCAAATTCCTTTAACAGTTCCACCTCTTCATCCGGATCTCCCGCCGGTATCTGATCCAGAAAGTAGTATTTATTCTGCTTCATAAATGGACTGTAACGAATTTTCCTGGAAAGCTCACGGAATGTAGCTGCAACCTGATTGTGTGAAAATCTCCTGCTGCAAAGGATTCCATAAAACCCTTTCCCTAATTCCCTGATCACCCGCTCTGTATATAATGTCTTTTGATAAATTAATTCCTCTGCTTCATATTCACTGCGTACCTGATCCGCATTATATAAAACCAGATAGTTATCTTCACTGATCTGTACATCCGTTACATAAGTTATTTTAGATACCGGTTCTTTTCGCAGACTATCCATAATTGTATGAAAGCCTGCAGGCTGACGCTCTATTTTTCCATCATCGTAAAAAAGAGGCTTGTTGAACTGCAGCATAATCATAAACAGCTGATTCCCCACTCCCGTATCCTCTTTCCTATTTTCTTCTTTCGGGGCATCATATATAATATTCTTTAAGAAATAACGTTTTTTCGCCTGCTGCCATTCTTCTTCCCTGTAGATTTCAGATTTTACTTTTCCAAGTTCCCCCAACAGGGTCGCCTCGCTAATTTCATGCTTCAGCAAATAATTGGAAACACCATACTGAATACCTTTTTTGGCATATTCGAAGTCCTTATATGCGGACAGCAGTATAATCTTGGTGTGGGGATTTATCTCCTTCACCTTCTTCGACAATTCCAACCCATCCATTACAGACATCTTAATATCCGAAATGATAATATGCGGATTTTCTTTCTGGAATAACTCCAATGCCCGTTTTCCATTGAGCGCCTGTCCCACAATCTTAAATCCGTATTGATTCCAGTCAATAACTTCCCTTAAAAATTCAAGTGCCAACACTTCATCATCCACCAACATTACCCGTAACATAAAATTTGCCACCCTCTCATCTTATTTCCAGTTTATTTCCAGTTTATTTTCACTATACCATAATACCTGTCAAATACCCATCTCACATTCCATATAAAATGTATAAATTCCATAGATTTTTTCAATAAAAAACTGTATGTACAGATGCAGAAGCCGGAAATAATCCATCTTCCACAAATGCCATACAGTTTTTCATTTACTTCCTATAATTTCATGCTATTTTTTACCGCCTCTGACAGCAGTCTTTTTTATATCTCAACGGTTTACCTGATAATAGGCTTCCGTTACCTGATCCAGCTCTTCTTTTATTTTCAGCACATTATCGCCTTTTTTAGGCTTGCTCAGGCGCATACTCAGTTCTGCCATCTTCATACTGAGCAGCGTCTTATCCAATTGCAGCACATCTCCCCGTTTGGATGCACGTTCTTTTTCCTGCTCATACGCTTCCCAGTTTCCCTCGAATGTTTCTAATTTTCCATCTTCCAGAAATACCAAACGGTCCGCCGCATTTTTTGCCAGACTTCTGTCATGAGTGACGATCAGCATCGTCCCCTCCCACTTATCCAGCAGTCCTTCCAGCGCTTCCGCAGTATACATATCAATATGGTTCGTAGGTTCATCCAGGATTAATACATTTACATCCGATGCCATTAGCCTTGCCAGCATTACTTTCGCCCGTTCACCACCGGATAATACGGAAACCGGTTTATGAATATGCTGTTCGGTGAGATAGAGATTTGCCAGAATACAGCGAATCACATGCTCTTTTAAATTAGAATCAGCCCTTACATTTTCCAAAACAGTTTTATTCACATCCAGTGTTTCGTGCTCCTGTGAAAAATAACCTATTTTAACATCCGGATTCACATACACAGAAGGATGATGTTCCATAATCTTTTTAATCAGTGTAGACTTTCCGGTTCCATTTTCCCCCATCATAACGGTACATTTATTCGCTTTCAATGTCAGATCTGCTTCATTCAAAACCAACTTATTGCCATACTGAACCGTCAGCCCCTGTATCCTGACTGCCGTCTTCCCGGACAGTGGATTATCCATGCCCAGTCTCATGACAACCGGTGCCAATTCCTTTGGTTTTTCTTTGACTTCCAGCTTTTCCAGGCGTTTTTCCATGGCTTTGCCTCTGCTCTGAACATTTTTCTGCTGTTCTCTTGCCACACCCTTATACAGCATCCACTCACTGTGCCCCATCTGCTTTGGTGGTTTTAACATCTGGGATGCTTCATTCTTCACCTGATTCATGGCAATCGTAATCCTTTTACGCTCCTGCTGGTACTGCTCAAATTCGAACATTGCAAATTCCCGTTCCCGTTCTTTCTGTTCCTTCCACTGGGAATAGCGCCCGGGGAACACACGAAGTTTACCCTCCTCAATCTCCCAGATAGAGGTACACACTTTGTCCAGCAGATACCGGTCATGGGAAATTAATACAAAGGCACCCCGGTAACCCATGAGCATTTTCTCCAGCGTTTCAATTCCTTTCACGTCCAGATTGGTTGTCGGTTCATCAGCGAACAGAAGCCTGCTCCCCTGTGATAGGGCCGCCGCAATGGCCTGTCTTGTTTTCTCCCCGCCGCTTTTGCAGGCAGAACCTTTAATCTGCATATGGCTGAGCAGCTGGGGGCTGACATCCTGGTTCTGCTGATCTTCCGTCTCTTCCTGACACTGTTCAATCATAGCAATTTCACAGTATCTGTTAATCTCTCCTTCATCTGCATGTTCACTTCCATACAGGATATGCAATAACGTACTTTTTCCTGCGCCGTTTAAACCCACCAGTCCAATGCGGTCTCCTTCTTCAATCGTAAGCCGGTCTATGCAGAACAAGTCCTGAATCCCATAGCCTTTTTTTAAATTCTTTACTTTTAATAACAAAAAAATCCCTCCTAAACACTCTGTTCAGCAGGGAAATCAGCGTACGAAAACAAGCAGGCAAAATGAACCTGTAATACAAACTGCCGCATACTCTTATCCAACTTCCAGAGTAACAGTCTCGCTTTGTAACTTGTTCAATATTATCATAAATGATCCGTAAGCATAGATTCAGACTGAACAGAGTAAACTCAATAAATAAGACTAATTTTTCCTTAGCCTTCATTATCCATTTACTTTTCATAAGTTTCATCCAGTCCTCAAATAATCATATTCTTACAGATACCTCGTTCTTTCTAAGATGCAGTAGAAATAGTGTTACTGCTCTGAATTAGTTGTAATATATCATAGAAAGCGGGGGACGTCAATACTTTTTTGGGTTTAGCTGATTAAGGGACGCTTTGTAGATAAAGGTAGTGCGCGGAAAGAGAAGGGGGCGGACCATGGCAGGCATTTGGATGGCGTATAGCAGATCTGAGCATTTACTTACCTTGCCGGAGTGTTTTTTGGTGGATAGTATTCGACTGGCTCCCATCGGATACTAAGCGGGCAGTGAGCTGCGAAATGCATCAGGATTTCACAGCGAATGCCCGCGTGCCGCCAAAAAGCGCTCCGGCAAGGTTAGAAAATGCCAGTTCTGCGGTAAGCCATCCAAATGCCTGCCATGGTCCGCCCCCTTCTCTTTTCGAACACTATCTCCAACTACAAAGCGTCCCCTTCCTCAGCTAAACCCAAATATTTTTTAACTTTACTATTGACATGTGAACACTCGTTAACTATAATACCATTATGTGAACATCCGTTAACTTTTTTTTGTATAGAAAGGAGTATCATGCCAAAACGTAACACAAAAGAACTGATCCTGAAAGAAGCTCTTCGCCTGTTTTCTGATAATGGATATGATGGTGTATCCGTAAGGGAAATTTCCGGAGCTGTTGGGATTCGTGAAAGTGCCATTTACAGGCACTTTAAGAATAAGCAGGATATCTTTGATACGATTATTAAGCGGATCGAAGGCCAGTACGCAATTGTAGCACAGGAATTTAATATTCCTGAGGGCGATTTGTCCGAGGTGGCAGGCGCCTATATTAATAATGGGCTGAATCCCTTAAAGGAGATGACGAAATCCATGTTTTTATTCTGGTTGAAATCTGAGGAAGCTTCTAAATTCCGCAGAATGTTAACCATTGAGCAATTTAAAAGTACCAAAGCAGGTGAGACTTTTCATATGTTTTTCTTCCGCTTGCCCCTGGATTTTCAAACACAATTATTTGCTGAGATGATCAAACAAAACTATTTTAAAGATTTAGATCCCAAGATGCTGGCTCTCAATTTTTATTCACCTATCTTTTTACTTATAAGCCAGTATGATAATCATCCCGAACTAGAAGACGAAGCATTGCAATTATTAGAGAAGCATATCGACCAGTTTGAACTTCTCTATTGCACCCCACATTGAAAGGAATCGTTATGGATATCAGTTTGTTTATGAATACAGGCATCCTGTCTATTGCCCGCACTGCAGCGAAATTTTATTTAACCGATAAGAAAAACCGCCGTTTTATAACGGATTTTACACCTCAGCTTACAAAAAATGCAAAAATAAGAGCAGAGCACGAAAATAAAGGCATCCACGTACCTCCTTTTCTGATTGCAAGTATCGCATCCCGCTGCAACCTCCACTGTGCCGGATGCTATGCAAGAGCAGAGGGAGCGTGCAGTGATCATGAACAGCTCTCTGAAATGAACACTCACCACTGGGAAAATATATTTAACCAGGCAAATAATTTGGGAATATCATTTATACTGCTCGCCGGAGGAGAACCTATGCTTCGAAAAGACATCCTCACATTAGCAAGTAATTATCCCGACATTATATTTCCAGTTTTTACAAATGGTACGCTGATAGACGAGCAATACATAGAACTTTTCCATAAGTCCCGCAATCTGATCCCGGTACTCAGCATTGAGGGAACCACTGCTGACACCGATCTGAGGAGAGGCGCTGGAATTGCGGAAAAACTCTGTCAGGTTATGTCCGCACTTAAGAAACACCATATATTGTATGGTACCTCAATCACTGTTACACACAACAACGTGGAGTTCGTAACCAGCAGACAATTTGTTGACGATCTTCAGAACCAAGGCTGCGGTATCATCTTTTATGTAGAATTTGTACCGGTAGAAAAAGGAACAGAATCACTGATTTTATCAGATACCGACCTTGAATTATTAAATACAAGCGTGAATGCTTTAAAATCTGACTGTCAGAAAATGATTATCTTGTCATTTCCCGGCGATGAAGCATCCATGGGCGGTTGTCTTGCTGCAGGACGGGGCTTTTTCCATATTAATCCCACAGGCGGTGCAGAGCCATGTCCTTTCTCTCCCTATTCTAAATTAAACCTGACCCAGTCTTCTCTTGTAGAAGTACTTCAGTCAGATTTCTTTGAAAAGGTAAGGGCTATTGAAGAAAAAGCAGGCATTCATCAAGGGGGCTGTACGCTGTTTGCGAACAGACAGGAAGTGGAAAGTATTTAAAATAAAAAGAAAAAAGAATAAGCATATAATCGGCAAATAATTATATGCTTATTCTTTCATTTTACATTTTAGGATTTATCTATTTATACACCTTAATCTGCCAAATGCACAGATGATGTTTTCATAGCTTATTTCATCATAGCATCATGCACAGTGTCACATATTTCAAACCACTGCTTTATCTGCATTTACTATCTCTGCACACGTCCTGATCCGTCTCCGCCTGCAAGTTTCATAACTTCGTCTACGGATACCTGATTGAAGTCGCCTTCTATACTATGTTTCAGACAGCTTGCTGCAACTGCAAATTCAATCGTCTGCTGTGGTGCAAAATCATTTAAGCATGCGTAAATTAATCCGCCGCCGAAGGAATCACCGCCGCCTACACGGTCTACGATATGCATCAGATAGCTCTTACTGAAGTAGAAGTCTGTTCCGTCATAGAGCATAGCTGCCCAGTTATTGTCATTTGCGGAGATAGATCCCCTAAGGGTAATTGCTACTTTTGAGAAGCCAAATCTTTTGGCCAGCTGTTTTGCAACATCTTTATAACCTTCATGATTTACTTTTCCGGAAGTTACATCTGTATTAGCTGCTTTAATACCAAATACATCACTGGCATCTTCTTCATTCGCAATACATACATCCACATATTTACAAAGCTCACCCATTACCTGGCCTGCTTTTTCCTTAGACCAGAGTTTATTGCGGTAATTCAAATCACAGCTTACGGTGATACCTTTTTCTTTCGCTTTTTTGCAGGCTTCCAGACAAATTTCCGTTACATTGTCTCCCAATGCAGGAGTGATACCGGTAAAATGGAACCACTCAGCCCCTTCAAAGATCTGATCCCAGTCAAAATCTGCAGTAGTTGCTGCTGCGATAGAAGAACCCGCACGGTCATAAATAACTTTACTTGGTCTCTGACTTGCACCTTTTTCTAAGAAATAAATTCCTACTCTGTCTCCGCCTCTTGTGATATAAGAAGTATCAACACCAAATCTGCGAAGTGAATTTACTCCTGCCTGACCAATTTCATGTTTCGGAAGCTTTGTGACAAAGGCAGCATCCAAACCATAATTGGCAAGAGAAACTGCAACGTTAGCTTCACCTCCGCCGTAAGTTGCTCCATAATTTTCTGCCTGCACAAAGCGATAATATCCTTCCGGTGCCAGTCTTAACATAATCTCTCCGAATGTGATTACTTTCTTGCTCATATTCTAATATCCTCCGTTAACTCAATCTCTTATATTAAAAATCTGTGTTGAAAAACTCACACTATAATTGTCACTTATTAAGTGATCTGTATCATCAAGCATCAAATATATCAGCAGATTATTTCTGTACTAAATGTACTGCAAATCCGCCAATTTCACCTTCTAAATAAATTGCCTTCAGATTTCCTTTTTCATCGCATTTTGCTGACTCTTCATTAAATGAGACACCCTGTTTTCCTAAATGGTAAACTGCCCTGTCTATATAATTGGTCTTAATTGCGATGTGGCCGTTGCTTCCAAGATAAGGTGTCAGCATTACTTCCACAGCACTTCCGGCAAAGACAGAAGATTTACCCGGTTTCTGTGTAAATCCAAAGATCTTCTCAAAGGATGCCGCTGTACTGGAAGCCTCATCATTATCTGCTGCATTAATTCCAACATGAGCCAGTTCGAATCCAAGCATTGCAGTCACTGCTTCTTTGGTCATCTCTCTGATTTTGTCAAATTCCCCTGCTGTAATCATATCTTTGCTTACCATCCAGCTGCCGCCGCAGGCAATAATTTTCGGAAAGTTTAAGTAATCAATCAGATTTTTTGCATTAATTCCACCGGTAGGCATAAACTTCATATTTACATAAGGTGCTGCCATGGCTTTTATCTTAGCAAGTCCTCCAGAAGCCTCAGCCGGGAAAAATTTCACTACTTCTAATCCTAATTCAATAGCCTGCTCAATATCTGTAGGGCTGGACGTTCCCGGTGTTATCGGAATGTTTTTATCTACACAATATTTTACAACCTTTGGATTCAGTCCCGGGCTTACGATGAATTTTGCTCCTGCTGCCACAGCCCGGTCTACCTGTTCCGTTGTCAGAACCGTTCCTGCTCCTACTAACATTTCCGGAAATTCCTGCGCCATAATGCGGATAGACTCCTCTGCTGCTGCCGTACGGAATGTGACCTCCGCACATGGAAGCCCTCCTTCGCAAAGTGCCTGTGCAAGTGGTTTTGCATCTTTTGCGTCATCTAATGCAATAACCGGTACAATTCCCATCCTGGAAATCTCTTTTAAAATTTCATTCATGATTTTATTCCTCCTATTTATATAATCTGGCTTTATGTATAGTTTTATATTATGAAACTATGTTTTGAATTACGATACCTTTAATTGCATTATAGGTAGAAACGTGAAAAATGTCAATAGGAAATTTATACTTTCTACTTATCTTTTTTTCTTATTAATTCTGGTTGCTGTCAATAAATCATTTTCCTATATAAGGCAAAACCCCTCCGTCCAGTATTTTTACTGTTCAGAGGGGTTTTGCCTTTTTTTCACTTTTGATACAATGGAATTAGTTCCATTCTTAGAACATTTCGCTCTCCAAAGAAACTTATTAGATTCTTTACAACTTTGTCAGAATTTTTTAAGAATTACATCCAGAGTTTCTTAACATTTATGATATATTCTATATTTAATAAATAACATTCACATATTCTGTCTTAAAAAAACAAAAGCTAATATTAAAAATAAAGAAAAACGAAACAAGGAGATCCGCTATGGCTGAAAAATTAAAGAATCACATTCCCCTTATAACAAATATGATTACCGTGCTGACGATCGTCCTGTGTATCATTTTTGCAGTGTATGGGTACCGCGCAGGCATTTTTGAATCAAAAGAATCTCTGATTGCTTTTATCAAAGCTCTTGGACTTTGGGGTCCCCTTGTATTTATGTTTATACAGGCATTACAGGTAGTAATACCGGTACTTCCAGGATTTGTAACCTGTATTGTGGGCGCACTGGTATTCGGACCCGTTATGGGATTTGTTTATAGCTACATCGGCATGTGTATCGGTTCCATTCTTGCATTTATCATTGCCCGCAGATACGGAATTGATTTTGTCAAAAAATTTGTAAATGAAAAAACTTATGATAAATATGCATCCTGGCTGGAAAAAGGAAAGAAATTTGACATCTTTTTCATGCTTGCAATTTTCCTCCCGGCTGCTCCCGACGACCTGTTGTGTTTTATCGCAGGACTCACACGTATGCACTGGAAGAAATTTACAACAATCATACTTCTTGGAAAACCATGGGTCATTGCTGCCTACAGCATCGGAACCGCAGGCATGATCCATGCATTACAGTTTTTTTAAAATATTTTTATTTTATCATAATTTTTTCACTTCTACCCGTGGCAGTATCTCCTGCAAATCTTTTTCCAAAAAGCTTCCTGTCTTCATGGTTAAAGCATTTGCAGCAGATACTGCCACTGCATATCTGAGCATTTCTTCTGAATCATAACCTCTGTATAATCCTACGGCAAATGCTGCTGTCATAGAATCACCACATCCTACCGTATTTACAACTTCAAGCTTTGGCGGTTTCCCCTGATAAACACCTTCTTCTGTTACCAATAATGCCCCCTCACTGCCAAGAGAAACTACTACCATTGGAATTCCCATTTCCCGAAGCTTTATGGCACCTGCAATAATCTCTTCCCTGTTTGTAACCGGAACACCTAACAATGCTTCAATTTCATCATCATTTGGCTTGATCATAGTCGGACATGCCTTTACACTTTCTTCTAACAACTTTCCGCTTGTGTCGAGAATTACTTTATGTCCTGCTGTCTTTACCAAATCAATCAGTTTTCCATAAATACTAATATCTACCCCCCTGGGCACACTTCCTGATATCGTAACAACATCGCTTTTCTTAGCGATTTCCTCAAATTGAAGGAGAAAATCATCCACTTCTGAAGGCTCAATGGGCTCTCCCGGTTCCAAAAATTCTGTAGAACTTCCGTCAGCAGCCAGAACATTAATGCAGCTTCTGGTTTCCCCTTTTACATGCACAAACTGGCTCTTTACCTTGTATCCCTCCAGCAGTTCTTCCACATAAGCACCATTGTGGCCTCCTACAAAACCGGTTGCCAGCACCTCTTCTTTACAAAGCCTTGCTACTTTGGCTACATTCAGCCCTTTCCCCCCTGCTGTATTGGAGCAGGTTTTAACACGCATAACTTCTCCCTTATTCAGTTCATCTACTACATAAGCTTTATCAACTGCTACATTGAGTGTCACTGTTGTGATCATATTTTCCTCCCATTCCGTGTATATGCCGTATAAGTCTCACTTTTAAATTTTTCCTATAAGAAAGGCTGTGCATATAGCCACAGCCCTTCAGTTAAATATAAATGTTATGTACTCGAGCGTGTATGGAAATTCATTCCCGCCATCTGCACGTCACACGTTGCGGCATATTTGCCCCGAATTCAGGTTACGTAGCCCGCTACGCACCCTGAATGCGGGACAAATCTCCCACAAAGTGTGACGCACAGCTGCCAGAAAGCATTTTGAAACACCCTCTAGGATTCACTGTCAATCAAAATCTTACCTTTAACCGCACCGGGTGTTTTAAACAGCTCAAACCCTTCTGCTATCTGGCTGAGTCCCAGTTTTTTATAGATAAAAGAATCATCGAATTTCAACTGTCCTGTTTTGAAATAATGTGCGGTCAGTTCCCATTCTTTGCCGGGAAATGGTGCACTGTAAGACATCCAGGAGCCGGTAAGCTTAAACTCTTTGCGGTTCATATTTTCCCATTCGCTGACTGTAAAAGATAATTCTCTGGTGGGTGTACCTATGAAGCAGACCTCTGCTTTGTTTGCTGCCAGCTGGAATGCCATTTTCATGGTAATGGTATTCCCTGCTGTTTCATAGACATAGTCATATCCCTTGCCATCCGTTAATGACATTGCCTGTTCGATGTAATCTTCTTCCAGTGTATTGATAACTGCGTCTGCACCTAAACGCATTCCCAGATCCAAACGTTCTTTTGCGATATCAAAAACCACTACTTTTGCGGCGCCAAATATCTTTGCCCACTGCATCGTCAGCATCCCGATTGTTCCACCGCCCAGAATCGCAACTGTTTTACCGCCTGTATAATCACATCGCTGCAGCCCGTGAAGAGCTACGGTTGCCGGCTCAAAAAATGCCCCCTGCTCAAAGCTTACTTCATCTTCAAATTTTACTGCATTTTTCTCCGGTACTACCACATACTGTGCAAAGCTGCCATATTCTCTTGAACCGATAAAACTGTAGTGTTTACAAAGTGAATAATTTCCCTTCTGACAGTCTTCACACTTCATGCATGGAACCAGCGGAACTCCTGCCACCCGGTCTCCCGGTTTTAAAGAAGTGACTCCGTCACCTATTTCTTCGATTGTTCCGGAAAATTCATGTCCCAATACGTTTGGGAAGAAATGACATGCATCTGCGTTTACCCGCGGTACATCAGAACCGCAGATACCGGTATATTTTACTTTTATCAGAACTTTTCCCGGTCCTGCTGACGGCTTCTCGATATCATCATAACGAATATCATTTTTTGCATATACTACTCCTGCTTTCATGATTCAAATCCACTGTGTATCACAAGCAAAAAACTCCTTTTGCGTTATGTAAGTTTTCATTTTTGCATTTGGGGCATACTTGTGACACTGCCACTTTTAAACAGGCTGAAAATAATCTGTGGCATTTCCTCTCTCTTTATATTTCTTTCAGCCATCTGATGAATTCCAGCTTACTTGGCTTTTCCGTTGCTCTGACATACTCTGATGCGGTTCATTACAAGTTGTTTTACATTTTCACGTCCTGCAGCACCATATTTTTTCGGATCAAAGGCATCCGGCGCATCTGCCAGTACTTTTTTCACTCCGTCTGTATATGCAATACGAAGTTCCGTTGCAAAATTCACTTTACAGATACCGCGCTTGATACTTTCCTGCACCGCTTCATCGGATAATCCGGATGCACCGTGGAGTACCAGCGGTATAGACACCAGCTTCCGGATTTCACTTAAGCGGTCCAAATCCAGTTTTGGAACTCCGGAATAAACTCCGTGAGCAGTACCGATTGCAACAGCCAGAGATCCCACACCTGTTTTTTCTACAAATTCTTTTGCTTCTTCCGGTACGGTATAGCCGCCGGCTCCGCCATCCAGATCATCTTCCTTACCGCCAACTTTTCCAAGCTCTGCTTCAACCGGCACATCCGAAGGTGCACAGGCATCAACCACACGTTTGGTAAGGGCTATATTCTCTTCAAAAACACTGTGTGATCCGTCGATCATAATGGATGTATATCCGGTGCGCAGTGCCTGCATCGCCAGTTCAAAACTGCTCCCATGATCCAGGTGCATACATACAGGAACACTTGTCTTTTTTGCAATTGCCGTTACATTAGCAAGATATAAATCAAGGCTTGCGTATTTAACAGTAGATGGTGTTGTCTGAATCATTACCGGTGCCTTTAATTCCTCTGCGGCTGCGATAATTGCCTGAACCATTTCCATATTCTCCGCATTGAATGCCCCAACTGCATATCCCCCAGCCTGAGCATCTAACAGCATCTGCTTACTTGTAACTAATGGCATAATATCCTCCTATTCTGCGCCTTTTTTGCGCGTGCCAACCGGATTCCGCTTCTTACAGTATTTTATCATTTTTATGGGAATCTCTGCTAAAATTCATGTTTAATAAATGTCTGATTTATGTTCGTTATGTTTATATCATAATATAATCACAGCCAGATCTATTTGTCAAGCACATTTTGTTTTATTTCTGTTATTTACTTTTCATATTCAAACATATTTTTGTTTATTTCTCGTTATTAAACGTATAATATCTGCTGTTTCAGCATAGTTTTGTTTGATTATTTTCGAATTCAAACATGTTTTCATGGAATACTCTTGTATTTTCTTCTGTATCATATTATAATGTCTTCAAATGTTTGAAAATATTGTTTTGGGAAATAAAAAGAGAGGAACGTAAACCCCCTATGAAAAATAAACGAACAGACCAGATCATGGAATACATGCGTCTTCACGATGGAACTGCCAGCGTATTAGAACTATGTACGGAATTTCACGTTTCAGATATGACAATCCGAAGAGATCTGCAGGCACTGGAAGATGACAAAAGAGTAATCCGCCATCATGGAGGGGCAACCCTGGTACAGGCATCTGCTGCCCTATTTAGTGATGCTCCTTTCCAGACCAGGCTGAACAACCATCACGACCTGAAAATGGCACTTGGAAATGCCGCATCGGAATATCTCCGCAGCGCCAGTCTTGGCCAGGGCTGTAACTCTGTCTATATTGCATCCGGCACCACACTTTACTGTATGGCCCTGCAGATGAACTACACAATGGGATCCGCCACTTTGGTAACCGATAATGTCAGTGTTTCCCAGGTATTGGCAAATCACCCGGATTATACGGTGATTTCAATCGGAGGCCAGCTGATACTGCCCTCCCTTAATGCAGTTGGGCATGTGGCTGAAAATATGATACGCAGTTTTTCTTTTGACTATGCTTTTATCGGTGCCGCCACCATTGATGAAAACGGAATCATATATAACTATAATTACATTGAAGCCGGTACTTTTACTGCCGTACTGGAATCTTCCAGGCACATTGTAGTGGTTGCCGATTCTACAAAGTTTGGCAAAAAGAGTTTCGTACAGCTCACCCAGCTAAAGGAAGGCTATACACTCATTACAGACTCCGGCATCCAGGAAGAATTTATGGAAACTCTGCAGAACAACGGCGTAAAGGTAGTAGTAGTTAATGCCTGAAAACTTTCCTCATTTTTTTCTAAATAAAGATTCCCTTTTTCCAATTCCAATGATATAATGCTATCACATTGCCACGATAAAGAGCAAAAATTTTATACTACTTGGGGAGGAAGTCATGTCACTTCATTTTAAACACACACGAAATGCCTGTTATCTCGGATATATTACGCAGGCCATCGTCAACAACCTGGCACCGCTTTTATTTGTCACGTTCCAGTCGCAGTTCTCCATATCACTGGAGAAAATCGGTCTTTTGATTTCCATCAATTTTGCTATGCAGATGTTTGTGGATATTCTGGCTGCCAAATATGTTGACAAAATCGGTTATCGTATCTGTACTGTTGCCGCACATGTCTGCTGTACGATCGGACTTGTCGGTATGGGCGTTTTTCCTTTTCTCTTTTCAAATGCCTATGCTGGATTGATTGTAGCTGTATTAATTAATGCCATCGGCGGCGGACTGATCGAAGTACTAATCAGCCCGATTGTAGAATCTCTGCCGGGTGACGAGAAGGCATCCGCTATGAGCCTGCTGCATTCCTTTTATTGCTGGGGACATGTAAGTGTTGTTATTATATCCACTTTGTATTTTGTAACAGTGGGTATCAGCAAATGGTATCTGTTGACGATATTCTGGGCGATCATCCCATTTTTCAATGCATTTTTCTTCAGCAAAGTGCCATTACATACCGTAGAAGCCGAAGCAGAGTCACTGCCCATCCGCAAGCTTTTCTCCATGAAGATCTTCTGGATGTTTCTGATACTGATGATCTGCTCTGGTGCATCGGAACAGGCGATGTCACAGTGGGCTTCTCTGTTTGCAGAATCAGGGCTTAAAGTATCCAAGACCCTGGGTGATCTGCTGGGTCCCTGCGCTTTCGCCGTATTAATGGGTGTTTCCCGTGTTTTCTACGGAAAATTTGGTGCAAAAATCAAGCTTAAAAAGTTTATTATAGCCAGCGGGTTCCTGTGCATTATCAGTTATCTGCTTGCCACGCTGTCACCCTACCCATTGCTGTCTCTGGTTGGCTGCGGATTATGCGGATTGTCGGTAGGTATCATGTGGCCCGGAACATTCAGTCTTTCCTGCCAGTACTGCCCTCAGGGCGGAACTGCTTTATTTGCACTTCTGGCACTTGGCGGAGATATCGGCTGTGCGGCAGGTCCGGGTCTGGTAGGTGTTGTATCCAATCTGGCTAATGACAGCTTAAAGAGCGGGCTGCTGTTTGCCATGGTATTTCCGATTGTAATGGTAATTGTAACGGGAATGCTTCGTAAAATAAAGAAAACTGCTGTTGTTCAGTAGATATTTATCTATTGGGTGTAAATTTAAAAAAGCCATGAAGGATTTTGAGATAACATCGCATCATCCTTCATGGCTTTTTTTAATATTATTTATCCAGTTATTTCATTTTCTATAAACTATTTCTTTTTCTGCTTTCAAAATCTTACAATTATTCTTATAAAAAGCAATCCCATAACAAATCAGGCTCGTATATCCATCTTTAAGCAGCTCTTCTCTATCATGCCTCCTGCCTGCTTATATTCAGGAATCTATAAAATTACAAATTCGTATACCCCATCAATGATTCATCCACTGCTCTTGCTGCTTCCCTGCCTTCCCGGATTGCCCAGACTACCAGAGACTGCCCTCTGTGCATATCCCCAGCCGTAAATACATGCTTTACGGAGGTCTGATACTGCTCTGGCTGCGTTGCCACATTTGTACGTCCGTCTAATTCCACCTTGAATGCATCAGTAACATATTTCTGTGCACCTAAGAATCCGGCAGCAATGAAAACTAAATCCACATTTACTGTTTCCTGGGTTCCCTCAACCGGCACCATCATCATGCGTCCGGTTTTTTCATCTTTTTTACTTTCTAATTTTACGATCTTCGCCTGGCATACTTCGCCTTTTTTATTGGCAGCGAATTCCGTAACGGTAGTCTGATACACCCGGGGATCATGCCCATACACTTCGATTGCTTCTTCCTGCCCGTAATCTGTTTTGCAGATCTTTGGCCATTCGGGCCATGGATTATCAGCAGTCCGTGTATCCGGCGCCTTAGGCATCATTTCAAGCTGGATTACGGATGCAGCCCCCAGTCGTATTGCCGTACCTACACAATCATTGCCAGTGTCACCACCGCCGATTACCATCACTTTCTTTCCTTTTGCAGAAACAAAGTTCTGATCCGCAAAATTTGAATCCAGCAGACTCTTCGTTGTGGCCTTCAAGAAATCGACTGCAAAATAAATTCCTTTGGAATCTCTTCCAGGGACGTTGATATCCCTGGGATTGGATGCCCCGCATGCCAGAATTACACGATCATAATCTTTTAGCAGAGCATTCGCCTTGATGTCTTCACCAATATTGGTATTGGCAGCAAACTCGATTCCTTCTGCCTCCATGATAGCAATCCTTCTGTCTATTATCGACTTATCCAGTTTCATATTCGGTATGCCATATCGAAGAAGTCCTCCGATGCGGTCATTTCTTTCAAATACGGTAACCTTATGCCCCCTTTTGTTCAGCTGTACTGCTGCTGCAAGTCCGGCAGGTCCACTTCCCACTACTGCCACTTTTTTTCCGGTTCTGACTTTGGGCGGATTTGGAACCACCAGGCCCATCTCAAATGCATTTTCAATGATTGCCCACTCATTTTCTTTCGTAGCCACAGGCTCTCCATTTAAGTTGCAGGTACATGCCGCTTCACATAGTGCCGGACATACCCTTGCCGTAAATTCCGGAAAACAATTCGTTTTCGCCAGTCTGTGATATGCCTGTTCCCAGCTTCCGGTATATACCAGATCATTCCATTCCGGAATCAGGTTCTGCAGTGGACACCCCGATGCCATCCCTCCGATCATCATGCCGGACTGACAGAACGGAACACCGCATGCCATACATCTGGCGCCCTGAAGCCTCTGCTTTTCCCTGGATAAGGGAACGTGGAATTCATTAAAATTCTTAATCCGGACCTTTGGTCGTACCGTCTCGCTGGTCTCTCTTTTAAAATCTAAAAATCCTGTTGGTTTTCCCATTCCTTTGCCCTCCTATCCTCTCGTATTTGCGTAAAATGCTTCAATCTGTGCCTGCTCGCTGCTTAACCCTTTTTCTTCCATCTGCACAATCTTCATCAACATCCGATTGTAGTCATTGGGAATGATCTTCTTAAATTTTGGCAGGTAATCCTCAAAATGTTCCAGGATTTCTTTTCCTTTTTCGGAATTGGTGTAGGCGGTATGATCTTTGATCATCTCTTTCAGTTCCAGGACATCATATTTGGAAGTAATCTTATCAATGGAAACCATCTCCTTGTTCAGCTTCCTATATAAATCGCTGTTTTCATCCAGTACATAGGCAATACCGCCGCTCATGCCTGCTGCAAAGTTCTTACCGGTATTGCCAAGAATTACAACACGGCCTCCTGTCATGTATTCACATCCATGATCGCCAACACCTTCTACTACCGCATTCGCCCCAGAATTACGCACACAGAAACGTTCTCCTGCCACACCATTAATATATGCTTTTCCACTGGTTGCTCCATAGAGGGCAACATTTCCAATAATAATATTTTCGTCCTGTTTAAACTTCGCACTCTTAGGAGGATATACAATCAACTTGCCGCCGGACAGCCCTTTGCCAAAATAATCGTTACTGTCACCTACCAGTTCCAGGGTAAGCCCCTTTGGTATAAATGCCCCAAAGCTCTGTCCCCCTGCTCCATTACATTTCACGGTGTAGGTGTCTTCCTCCAGTCCTTCCGGATACATTTTCGTGATTTCAGAACCAAATATTGTACCAAAAGAGCGGTCTGTATTGATTACATCTACTTCAATGCTTCTCTTCTGCTTATTCGAAAGCGCTCCTTTTAATTTTTTTACCAGAATTTTCTCATCCGCTGTTTTCTCCAGTTCAAAATTGTAAACCTGAGCCGGGTCAAAGGTCACTTTCATTCCCTCTTTTACAAAGGGGTTATTGATAATTGCGCTTAAATCCACTTTGGAAGCTTTTTTATTAGCGATGTCTGCTTTTCGTTTTAACAAATCTGATCTTCCTACCAGTTCATCTATAGTACGAACACCCAGTTTCGCCATATACTCCCGTAGTTCCTCCGCAATAAATTTCATAAAATTCATGACATATTCCGGTTTTCCGCGGAAACGCTTACGAAGCTCTGGATTCTGGGTTGCCACTCCTACCGGGCAGGTATCCAGATTACATACCCGCATCATGACGCATCCCATGGTTACCAGCGGTGCTGTAGCAAATCCATATTCTTCCGCACCTAAGAGTGCCGCAATTGCCACATCTCTTCCGCTCATGAGTTTACCGTCTGTTTCGATCACTACTTTATTACGCAAGCCGTTCATAATCAATGTCTGATGAGTCTCAGCAAGACCTAATTCCCAAGGCAGTCCGGCATTGTGAATAGAACTTCTGGGTGCAGCACCGGTACCTCCATCATACCCGGAGATCAGAATTACCTGGGCACCTGCTTTTGCCACACCTGCCGCAACGGTACCTACCCCTGCTTCCGCTACCAGTTTTACCGAAATTCTGGCTTCTTTATTTGCATTTTTACAGTCGTAGATCAGCTGTGCCAGATCTTCGATGGAATAGATATCATGATGAGGGGGCGGCGATATCAGGCTGACACCCGGTGTGGAATGTCTGGTCTTAGCAACCCATGGGTAGACCTTCTGTCCCGGTAAATGTCCTCCTTCTCCGGGTTTTGCTCCCTGAGCCATTTTAATCTGAATTTCTTTTGCACTTACCAGGTATTTGCTGGTGACTCCAAATCTACCGCTGGCAACCTGCTTAATCGCAGAACAACGGTTCATGCCGTCTTTCCCCGTTTTCAAACGTTCGTCGCTCTCACCGCCTTCACCACTGTTGGATTTTCCATGCAGACGGTTCATGGCAATCGCCAGTGTCTCATGTGCTTCCTGAGAAATAGATCCGTATGACATGGCTCCGGTCTTGAATCTCTGAACAATGGAATCCACACTTTCTACCTCTTCAAGGGGTATGCCATTTTCCGGATATTTAAAATCTAAAAGACTCCTCAGATAGCCCGATTCTTCCTGATCCACCATCTGTGTATACTGTTTAAATAATTCGTAGCTGCCCAGTTTTGTGGATTCCTGAAGGAGATGGATCGTTCTGGGATTGTAACGGTGCTCTTCTCCCTGGCTTCTCATTTTATGTCTTCCAATGCTGTCCAGTGTCAGGTCCACTCCAAGTCCCAGCGGATCAAATGCAGCCGAATGCAGCTCATCCATATCTTTGGCAATGTCCTCCAGGGTAATTCCGCCGATCCTGCTGACCGTATTGGTAAAATATTTTTCCACTACATCTGGGTCAATTCCCACTGCTTCAAAAATCTGTGACCCCTGATAGGATTGAATTGTGGAAATACCCATTTTAGAAGCAATCTTCACAATACCATGCAGTACGGCATTGTTGTAATCATCTACCGCCGCATAATAATCTTTGTCAAGCATCTGGCAGTCAATCAGCTGGCGGATCGTTTCCTGTGCCAGGTAAGGATTAATTGCACAGGCTCCATATCCCAGCAGTGTTGCAAAGTGATGTACTTCTCTTGGCTCTCCCGATTCCAGAACAATCGCAAGTGAGGTTCTTTTTTTCGTCTTCACCAAATGCTGGTGCACCGCGGATACCGCAAGCAGCGAAGGTATGGGAACATGATTTTCATCTACTCCCCGGTCAGACAGAACCAGAATATTTGCACCGTCCCGATGGGCCTTATCCACTTCCACAAACAGCCGCTCAATTGCTCTGACAATACTGGTGCTTTTATAATATGTGATAGGTACTTCCGCTGCCTGAAAGCCTTCTACCTTCATGTTTTTAATTTTCATCATATCCGTATTGGTTAAAATCGGGTTTTGGACTTTGAGCACCTGGCAGTTCACCGCCTGCTCTTTTAACAGATTTCCATCCTTCCCCACATAAACCGTAGTAGATGTTACGACTTCCTCGCGTATTGCATCAATGGGAGGATTGGTTACCTGGGCAAACAGCTGTTTAAAATAGTTAAATAATGGCTGGTGCTCTTCTGATAGAACAGCAATCGGTGTATCCACGCCCATGGCTCCGATTCCTTCTGCACCATTTAAAGCCATGTTACAGATGGAAGTGCGGTATTCCTCATAGGTATAGCCAAATGCTTTTTGCAGTCTTGCCAATTCTTCCGCCTGGTACTCATGTGCCTTTGTATTTGGTATCTTCAGGTCACGCAGCTGTACCAGATAACTGTCAATCCATTCGCCATAGGGCTGGCTTTTTGCATAGCGTTCTTTTAAGGTATCATCATCCACCACTTCACCTTTTACGGTATCAACCAGAAGCATTTTTCCCGGATGCAGTCGTTCTTTTAATACAATTTTTGCGGGGTCAATGTTCAGAACGCCAACTTCGGAAGATAAGATCATATATCCATCATCCGTAATATAATAACGGGAAGGCCGTAATCCATTGCGGTCAAGCACTGCCCCCATAATATCCCCATCACTGAAAAGAATGGATGCCGGCCCGTCCCAGGGTTCCATCATAGTAGCATAGTACTGATAGAAATCCTTCTTAGACTGTGTCATGTTCCGGTTATTATCCCAGGGTTCCGGGATCATAATCATAACAGCCAGCGGCAGATCCATACCGCTCATAACCAGGAATTCCAGCGTATTATCCAGCATCGCCGAATCAGACCCCTGTGTATTTACAACAGGAAGAACCTTATGTAATTCATCCTGTAAATGCGGGGATACCATTGTCTCTTCTCTTGCCAGCATCTTATCCGCATTACCTCTGATCGTATTAATTTCACCATTATGCACAATGAAACGGTTCGGATGCGCTCTTTGCCAGCTGGGATTGGTGTTCGTACTGAATCTGGAGTGTACGGTAGCAATCGCAGATTCATAGTCCGGGGACTGAAGATCTGCAAAGAAAGTACGAAGCTGGCCAACCAGAAACATCCCTTTATACACGATGGTCCTGCTGGAAAGAGATACCACATAGGTATTATCATTACTCTGTTCAAATACACGGCGCGCTACATAAAGCCTTCTGTCAAAGTCCAGACCTTTCTTTACGTCATTTGGTTTTTTGATAAATGCCTGCATAATACAGGGCATACATTCCAATGCTTTGTGTCCCAATACCTCCGGAACAGTAGGTACCGCCCTCCATCCCAGAAGTTCCAGTCCCTCCTTTTCCACAATGATTTCAAACATCTTTTTTGCCTGATTTCTCTTTAATTCATCTTGTGGAAAGAAAAACATTCCAATTCCATATTCTCTCTCAGAACCTAAAAAGATGCCGAGGGATTTGCAGGTCTTCGAAAAGAATTTGTGAGAAATCTGTAATAGGATTCCTACACCGTCACCTGTTTTTCCTTCGGCATCTTTGCCAGCTCTATGTTCTAAATTTTCTACAATCTTTAATGCATTCCCTACGGTCTCATGGGTCTTCACACCTTTGATATTCACAACGGCGCCTATGCCGCAGTTATCGTGTTCAAACGTCTGTCTGTACAGCCCGTTACACCCGGATCGCAATATTCGATTTTGTGTCGTCATATTATCGTTCCTTTCTCTCGTTTTTCTCTGAACATAATATACACCTATTTTTTTCATCTGTAAACCATTAATTTTTGCGTTATTGTCAGATTATTCGTCTTTTTCATAAACCCAGTCATTATTATCAGATTATTTTTGCTAATACTTTATTTTTGCTGCTCCCCCAAAGACATTAGGCAGGGTATCATTAAAGATTTTTACCAAATATTTTTTTGAAATCTGACTCCAAATTCCCGCAAGAACTATATTGTCTTAATTATATATATATTGTAAGGATGTTTTTGAAGACTAATACTACCGCGAACAATTTCATCAAGTTGTGTTTAGCTATGAAAGGGGACGCCTTGAAGCTGGAGATAGTGTTCGAAAAGAGAAGGGGACGGACCATGGCATCTTTCTCAGCGCCCCCCCAATTTACAGGAATGCGCTGAATAACACGGAGGATAAATTAACCGCAATATGAAAGACAATTGGTGCCTTAATGGTTCCCCATTTTTCATAAACCCATATCAGCAGAAGTGCCATGGGCAGAGCAAACAAAAACTGAATCATATTTCCATGATAAATCGCGAATATAAAGGCTCCCAGAAATACTGCCATTTTTTTGGATCTGACAAACCGTTTTAAACGCTTATACACCAACCCTCGAAACAGGTACTCTTCCATAATTGGCACCAGAATCCCGACACCAATGATCTGTATCCAAAGACCGCTTCCAAACAATGCCTCCTGAGCTGCATTAGAGAATACTCTATCCACCTGTATCAGGTTAATCAGATAGGATAAAATCTGATTGCTGAATACTGCCATCAGAATAATCAGCAGATAAGTCCATACTGGCTTGTGATCCGGATTATCCTTATTCCGTCCATAAAGCTGTCCATCCTTCCAATATAGAAAACAAACCACAGGAAGAACAATCAGCGCCGACAGCGTTGTCAGCAGTGCTGAATCAAATCTGCTTCCAAACACAGTCACCACGCCTGCGGACGCCAAAAAATGAATCAAAATCGGAATAAGAACTCCGGTAACATTTTCAAATATCATACATACACCTCCGGCTTATTGCAGTTTCCTTTGTTACTCCAGTGTGTGTGCTGATACTCTGGAGCCTGTTTTAAACTCGCCCTATCTTCCAAAATAATCATCAATGCCATTGGCAATCCCCTGTACCATAACGTCCTGGTTAGCAGCATCTGCCATATATGCATCATCTCCCGGATTTGTCATAAATCCCATTTCCAGTATCGTAACCGGTACCTGGCTCCAGTTAATGCCTGTCATCTCATCCTCTGCCAGAATGCCCCGGTTAATCAGCCCTGTGGCTTCACAATAGCGGTCAATCAGACATTGGGACAAACGCATACATTCTTCTGATATGCTTCCCACATACGGATTTGACTGTGTCGGCGCCATGGTAAGTGCACCGGCAACACTGCTGTCCTCAGATCCATTTGCATGAATACGCACCAGAATATCCGCTCCCGCCTCATTGGCAATCGTTGCCCTGTCAATATTTCCCAGATCCACTTCATGGGTTGTCCTTGTCATTACCACCTGATAACCACGTTTTTCCAGCTCAGTCTGAAGTTTCAAAGATACGTCCAGATTCAATTCATATTCATCCAGGCCGGATACACTTCCTGTGGTACCGGTAGCAAGACGTGCTTTCATCACCTCAGAGCCAGGACCGTTTGCTTCCGTCCTGCTCATATCCTGTCCCGGTCCCTGATGTCCTGCATCTACAGCAACAATCGGTCCCTGAGCCTTTGTCTCTTCGGTTTCCTTAATATTGGCATTACTATCGTTCTTTTCCGTATTTTCTGACTCCTTTAGTTCCGTTACTGCCTGATTTTCAGACTCTTTCTCTGACTTTTTCTGATTTGAATTCGTCTGATTTTCATTTTCCGTTCCTGTCTCCTTTGCGTTCATACTGCCACTCAAAGATTCCGTTATAGTTTCCGTTACAGTTTCCGTTACAGTCTCTCCTTTATTCGTATTTTCACCGTTACCAGAAAACGTACAACCGGTTGTCAATAACACAATAGCCATCGCTGCTCCCATACATTTCACTAAATTTCTATGCATTTTTCGTTCCTTTCTCCAGAGACTGTTAATAATTCTCATATAATTTCACATTTTTCAGTTCATTACATAAGGGCTAGTATTTTATCATTTCCAGGTTCTGTTTTACCTTTTTATGGATATAAAACAGAAGTTGAAAATATTTAAAATACCAGCCCAAAGCGTGTTTTAAAATAAATTAGGAATCTCCATTGATTTCAAATAGCACTTTCCACCTTGATAAATAAAATAGAATTTTACCTCTTTGGCATAAGACTGGGACTCTTCTGTTTCAGTGTCCCCATCTTCACCTTCCGTAATACGGTTACCGGTATATTTACAATTATATTTTGTCTTAACTTCAATTCCAATATAACTTTCATCCTTAGCCTCCGGATAATATGGCTCACCGTAAGTACTGCTAAACCCGCTGAATTCCAGATGCTTAATCACAAGACCCGGATCCGAAAACAGATTTCCGGTAACTGTCTTCAGTAAAGTCTCTTTATCCTGCACTTTATCAAAGGTGCTGCCGAGAGCCTGAACCGTCTGCTTTTGAACTGCCGCTGAAAAAAATTCTTTCAGCGCCTGCTTCCCCAACTCCTGCATCTGAGTCTTTGCATTTTCACTAAGCTTACATTCACCTCTGACATCTATGGTACTTGAATCCTGGTCCGGCTTCCATTTCGTCTCATAGATCTCAAACGGCAGTCCTGTTACCTTTAATTGGTATTCCTTTTTTTCAAGGTATGGTAACACATATGATTTAGCTCCCGCTGTCATTTTCTCATCTTCTATAACCAGACTACTGTCCAGCGTCTTTTGATCCAACATAACTTTAGAATCCACAGGTACTGTAATCTTTACATTCTTTGCCTCGTCAACATGGTCATTACATACCCAGCGTTCAAACATACCGTATCTTTTTTTATCCTGACGTATAAGATCTACTGTTTCTGTTATGGGGTCTTTACTGTCTTTCGGAGTATAGGTGAAGGTAAAAGTCTGTACAATTTTACCCTCTTCACTTAGATTACGTTCTCCGGACTGTACGGTATAAGTTTCAATATTCTTTTCATTTTTAATGTAGCGCTCTGCACTTTTCTGCGGATTGCTATCATAGGTTCCCTGATATACAAATGCTGCTGCCGCTGACAGAACGCCGGCACAAACTAACCATGCCGTAAGTATTCTTTTATTCTTCCGATGCTTCCGCCATTTGTACTGCTGCTGCTTGTCCATTACTTTTCCTCCTCTATCTCTTTTCTTCATAGGCAAGAATTACTTTCAGATTTTTCTTTTCAAAATCATTCAGTAAGTCCATAGAGTCAAAAGTTTCCGGATCATAAGTTGGAACATACCAGGTTTTCGTATTAAAGTAATCAGTCCATTCCTGTTTGGTAAATTTACGTCCATGGCGTGCAAATATCTCATTTCTGGCTATTGCAATTTCCCTGTCAGTCATATTGTATAATTCATTTTCTGTAATATATCTGGTTGCCGTATCCGGGAAGAAATAGGTATCATCCCAGGCTGCAGGCGGCGCTTCTGTCTGTGGCGGATCTGTCTGCGGCGGATCCGTTTGCGGTGCATCCGTTTGCGGTGCATCCGTTTGTGGTGGATCTGTCTGCGGTGGATTTGTCTGTGGAGCCTCCGTCTGCGGCGTACTGGCAGGAGGAGTTTCCCAATTACCATTCTGTGAATTCCCACTTCCGTCTGTTCCTCCGTTAGAATCAGAATTTCCATTATAATCCGAAGTTCCATTGTAACCCGAACCGTTGGATCCATTACCCGATGAGCTGCTGTCACCATTATCAGAACTTCCGGTATTTTCACTTCCAGTACCGGAATTTTCCCCTCCGGTCTTTTCCCCATCTGTTTTCTTATCAGTCTCTTTTTCTGTACCTGTTTTTTCTTCCGGTACAATAAAAGAATCTTTGCTCTTGGCGATAAGCTCTGTTTCCTTATCACTATTGGTTTGCTGAATCTCTGATGATTTTTCGGTAACATCACTTTTTTCAATTTTTGTATTTAAAAATGCCAGTCCGGAATCTACCAGAAAAAATGATCCTGCAGATATCGCACAGGTACCGACTACAACTCCAGCTGCCGTTAGTATCTTTTTAACGACCTTTTTTCTTTCGTCATGCATTTTATTCTCACCTCTTGAAGAAAATAATAGCATACCATAAGTAAAAAGTCTATTCTTTTGAACGTCTTCTTCCCCATCTTCGATAAGAAAAAGCTCCAATTAAGGCTCCGGAGATTATCATAAGTGCTTTGATTCCAAAATGTGCATATCCGGTCTCCTTCTTCTTATCCTCTCCTTTGAACTCATTCTTCATATTTTTCTTGTCTCCATTTTCCTCATCATTCACATCCCCCTGCTTCCCTTCGCCCTGATTTATAACCTCCGGTATGGTAAATGTTTCTTTTCCCATTATTTCTTTATCTCCTTTTCCGAATAATTTCTTTTCCTTAAAATGTTCCAGAGACTGCGGAACAGCAATCCTTCCATTATCTGTTTTACTAATACAAAAAGCTATCTTCTTTTTTGCTTCGTTCCCCGCCTTATCGATAGCCAGAACCTCCAAATCACGCCATTTATCCTTCTGCAGGATAGTAAAAGAAGTTTCCTGATTTAAACTGCTTTTGATTAAGTCACCGTCCAAATAAACCAGCATCTTCTGAAGGGCTGCATTATCCCTGGCATCTATGACAACATCTCTGACCTCCTCCGGATAAAATGATTTATCATCCAGTCCGGCGATCATGATAGACGGAGGTGTTTTGTCTATTACAAACTCCATATATTTTTTCTGCAGTTTATTATCACCTACATTACCTGCCATATCTATAGAATTTAGAGAAACTGCATAGGCTCCTTCCTCCTGGAAATTTTTTGCCGGTATTATATAACGGTACTCCTTATACCCATACTTTCCTTCTATTTTTTTAACCAAATACTCTTTATCCCGATTTAAAATCCGAAGTTCCCCATCCCGCGTAATCGTCAACTGCGCCTCTTCAAGCTTATCTACATTCACTTCCCTAATTTCCACATCAAAAGGTTTTCTGCAGTAATAATTATCCATCTGTTCCCTGGTTTCCTTCCCCAACGTATATACTGACCCAAACCGGTTTACCGAAAAATGAATTTCCCTGGCTGCTATATTACCAGCCTGGTCACCCGCTGATATATAAAGCACATAATAGTCATCCCATTCTTTCTTCTCCGGTATCTGTTCAAAAATTAACAGCTCTCCTCTATCTGACTTTTTTCTTTCGTATTTTAACTTCTTTTCCCCGTTCTTTTCTCCTATGAGTACTGTCTCCAGACTGCCTTTCCAATAATAATCATCCTCACATTGGATACGAAGCTCTAACAACCCACTGTTGGCACTTAGATCCGACACACCATCAACGGTTATTCGTGGAGTTGTCTTATCAATCAAAATAGTATTTCCACCAAAGAACGATGCATTTCCAACGTTGTCTTCCACTCTCACAAATACCTGATATTCACCCTCCTTAACCAGCTCAGCGCTGATCCCAGTTCTCCATAAACTTTTTTGGCTTTCATAACTTTCTTGTATACCAGATAACTTCTGGCGACTCGCCTCTGTAATCTCCGATATCCAATACTGAACCGAGCGGATACCTGCATGTACATCTAAATATCCGGTAAACTTTAATCTTACGTTGCCATTAAAGAACGCTCTTTCACCCATACCTGACGAAAGTTTTTTTTCATTTGCCAAAATGGTCAATCCTGTTGGGGGCTGGTCATCAACTTCATAGGTTACACTCTGTTTTCCAGACTGGGCTAATAATTTTCCTGTTTCATCTCTTCTCTCCAATTCAAAAGAAAATACCCCATTTTCCTTCAGCTCATTACTTATGATTACCTGATTATATCCCGCTCTCTCATTCGGAATAATCTTAAGGCGCATTCCCTTTTTTACTAATATTTTGCCATCCTCATTTCGCAAAAATCCTTCCTTGGATTCCGGAAGAACCTGATAGTCCTTTATTTCGCTCACACTGTTTTTCACAAGCGTAACGCTTCCCGGATGATAAAGCGCCGAATCTTTTTGCAGGTCGTAACAATAATTATCCGTTGTATTTCCTGTAATATTGCCCTTTTTGTCTCTTTTTACAACCAATGCCCTGCCGTATTTCTTAAGTGCTCCCTGATCATACATAGGACTGTCAGGTTTTAATATCCGCTCATCTATGGTTATCCCGGGTTTTTGAAATCCTTTCGGGGACTCTTTCACTGCCTTCCCATTTTTCACAAACCCGCTTACCTTTACGATTTCATCCGGGCTTTCATCAAATTCCAGAAGTTGAATGTTGTTCTCTGAGAAGTACGGTTTTCTTCCCTCTGCAATTCTGATATTTAACACTCTGGGTACTATATGTACTATTAAATTGTTTTTTTCAACCTTTACGGAATATTTTTCTGAATCCTTACCTGCCAGCTTACACGAGACTTCCACTTCCCAGGTTCCAACCCTTCTGTGCTTTGACTTACCTGCTAATAATACCTGCATTCCTTCAGGAAGGCCCCTCACATCCGCTTTTAGTTCTACCCGATTAGTATCATCAAATTCTCTGCTGTCACCCTTGTAAATCGTTTTTAAATTTTCTACGATAACTTCACGCGGTAATTCTGTTTCTGACTCTGTCTGGCTTTCTGATTGCGTCTCGGATTCCATCTCTGACTGGCTTTCCGATTGCGTTTCGGATTCCGTCTCTGTCTGGCTTTCCGAATGAGTTTCGGATTCCGTCTCTGTCTGGCTTTCCGATTGCGTCTCGGATTCCGTCTCTGTCTGGCTTTCCGATTGAATCTCGGATTCCGTCTCTGTCTGGCTTTCCGATTGAATCTCGGAACCCGTCTCTGATTGGGTTTCGGTTTGTCTTTCCGTCTGTACTTCCGATTTGATCCCGGTTTGAGTTTCGGATTTAATAAATGCTGCAGCTTTATTCCCCGCCAGCAAAAGAAAAACTGCCCCAATTAAAATACCTGTTTTAAAATATCTCATTCCTTTTCCCCTTCTTTCTTAAAATTATTATAAATTCTTTCTACACTTTCTATTGCCAGTTCTATATTTTTCAAAATATCCTTTTCTAAAACTTCTATCTCCTTACTTACCGGCCTGTTATCATTGATTTGCACCTTATCTTTTATCTCCAGTAAAATTTTATCTAAAACTGCTTTCTCCAATCCAGCCTGACAAAATCGATCGGCAAAATAATAGATCTGTGCCGAAATTTCCTCCCATAGCAGTAAATTTACTTTATCCGCATCCGTATCATTCTCCTGAATATCATAGATTTCCATCAAGTCTTTCCAGAATGTCAGATAGGAGATATTCTCTGTTTCATCCTCTCTCCTGTTTCGGATTCTGCTGTAATAGCTTCCTATCTTCGCTAAAACCGCTGCTCTTTTTCTCTGATTTTGTGTAATTCCTGTAATTTCTGTATTCCCTATACTTTCCGCAGCCTCCGCTATATTTAAAAACCATCTGGCTGCATAAGATTTTCCGCCGTCTCCCTCAAAGTAATACCAATATGCCATTCCCAGTTCATAAGAAACCCGAAGGAATGCTCCTTCATCTGTGCGCAAAGCTTCTTCATGACTCCTGGTATCTCCCTCTGACTTTTCTTTTAAAACCTTTCGCAGAAAGATATCCTCCTCTTCCGTCAGTATTGCGTCTTCCAAAAATATTTCAATTAATTGCTGGTATGCTTCTTCCCGAACGGGATTTAAGAATATTGCAGATTGGCAGTTTTTTTTCTGCTCTTCATAGACATTAAATTTAGCTTCTTTCAGATATTCCTCATATGATTGTTCCTTAGTAAATTCCCCCTGTTCCAGTTGTAACTGACTCCCTGCTGAAAATATTATAATAAACGCAGCAGCAACAAACAGGAACCTTGCTTTCCTCCACCACAAAATCCCCTGAAGTGCTCTTTCACAAGACTCTATCCCAGAAAACCTCTGAGTTCTGTCAAATCTCATACATTTGCAAATTATTTTTTTTAAACCAAAATACCCCGGGCACAATTTCCAATCCTCCTTACCAATTCCGGACAGCAGCAGTTTTCCTGTAACCAGCTGGAATAAGGTCACTCCCAGGCTATATATATCGGCTCTGGTATCCACAACACATGTACCATCGTATTGTTCCGGCGCCGCATATCCTTTTGTCCCATAATGTCCCCCGTGATAACTACTTTCCTTAACGAAGGGTGAGACCGTACCAAAGTCTACTAAAACCAGACTTTTGTCAGCGCGGCATATCATATTGTCCGGTTTCAGATCTCCATAGACTACCGGCGGTTCCTGACTATGAAGGTAATGCAAAACCCTGCAAATCTGTATACCCCATATGACTGCCTGGCGAGGTTTCACTTTTCCTGTTTCTTTTAAAATATTTGCTACATTTCTCCCTTCCACATAATCCATTACAATCAATATCTCGGATTCTGTTTCAATTACATCGATAACTTCGGGCAGATTCGGATGGGAAAAATGCTTCCACAATTCCAGCTCCACTCCATCTCTGCCCTTCGCCACAATCTTTATTGCCCAAAACTTATACGCATTTTCATTCAACGCCAAAAAAACACATCCCTCTCCTCCGGAACCCAAAGGTTTTAAGATCCTGTATTTGCCGTCAATTAAAGCCCCAATCTCCAGTTTACTCAACTCCTTTATTCTGTTGTACTGCTAAATGGAAATATAACGAAACGTTATTGAATTCATTTGATGCGGTAAGTACCGCGATTAGATTTTGTCATTCTACTACATTTATTTAAAAATGTCTAGTGGCAGTATGCACAAAGTTTACATAACATAGAATAAGTTTCAGAGCCTGTCCACAAGTTTTCAGACAGGCTCTGCTATTTTACATTCTCTCAGGTGCAGAAAATCCTAAGACATCAATACAGCTTTCCAGTACGTCTCTTGCCAGCAGAAGCAGCTGGATATAGCTTCCTTTTTGTTTCTCGTCCTCTTCTGACAAAATTTTTGTCTCATGATAAAAGCGGTTAAACGCATTTGCCAGATCATAGATATAAGAGCAGATCTTGTGGGGTGCGATTTCCTCAAATGCATTTTCCATTACATTGTTAAACTTGGATAATTCAAGCATCAGTGATTTTTCACTGTCGCTTACCGGTTCACCAATTGCATAGACTCCTAATTTTCCCCCATTTTCCTGATATTTGTTCAGTATAGATTTTATACGAACAATGGTATAAAGGATATATGGGCCTGTATTTCCTTCGAATGATGTAAAACGATCCACATCAAATACATAATCTTTTGAAGCCTGGTTGGATAAGTCTCCATATTTAACTGCGGACAGACCAACAATCTTAGCCGTCTTTCTGGCCTCTTCCGGATCAATTTCATGATTTTCTGTTATTTTACGGAACATTTCATCATTAATGCTGGTGATCAGGTTTTCCAGTCTCATAACGCCGCCTTCACGGGTCTTAAAAGGCTTACCATCTTTTCCGTTCATAGTACCAAAGCCTACAAAGGTCAGATCCGTATCGTCCTGAATAATCTTTGTCTTTCTTGCACAGCGAAATACCTGTGTGAAATATAACTCCTGGCGCTTGTCTACCACATAAATAATATGATCCGGATGATATAGCTTCATACGTTCTACAATTGTAGCCAGGTCAGTTGTATTATAAAGAGACGCTCCATCTGATTTTAATATCATACATGGCGGAATCTCTTTGGTATCTGTTTCTTCTTTGACATCTACTACCAACGCACCGTCATCAATATGCGCATATCCATTTTCTTTCATATACTGAACCATGTCCGGAATGTAAGGCTGAGCATCAGACTCGCCTTTCCATAAATCAAAATGAACATTTAAATTTTCATAATTTCTCTTCAAGTCCGTAACAGATACCTCCAGGATATGTTTTAAGATCCCCTGGTATCCCCGGTGCCCTTGCTGAAGCAGATAAGTTGCCTGCATTGCTTCCTCTTTATATTCCGGGTGTTCTTTTGAATAAGTACTTGCCGCAGGATAAATTTCTTCCAATTCGGAAATGGTAAATGGTGCTTGTGCAGGATACTCACCGGTAAAGTTTTCATCAAAATACACCAGTTCCGGTTTTCTCTTCTTGAGTTCTGTTATAATCAGTCCCATCTGAAGCCCCCAGTCACCAAGATGTACATCTCCGATCATTTCGTGTCCCAGGAACTTTCCCATTCGCTTAATGCTTTCCCCGATAATGGCAGAACGCAGATGACCTACGTGAAGTGGTTTTGCAACATTTGGACCGCCGTAATCAATAATAATTTTCTTTGGCTCTTTCGTCTTCTCTATGGATAAATATTCATCTGCCTGCATTTCTCTCATATACGCAGCCAGATATTCTTTTGTCAATTTCAAATTAATAAAACCCGGATTCACCGCATTTACTTCTTCAAACACTTCACTTTGTGCCAGCTTCTCCACAACTCCGTTGGCAATCATAATCGGCGCTTTCTTATACACTTTAGCAGCTGCCATTGCTCCGTTACACTGGTATTCGCACAGATCCGGACGATTAGAGATGGTTACTTTTGCATAAGATGCATCATATCCTGCCTCGGTAAAAGCGACTGTCATTTCATCCGTAATCATATCAATAATTTTTTTCATATTTATACCTATTGCATATTACAGGCTTGCCTGCAATACTGCCACAATAAAACAGGTTGAAAGAATCACACCGTGGCATCCTTTCTATATCATAATTTTCTTTCAACCTTATACCTATTTTATAATTTTCTTTCAACCTTTCGAACATCCATATCTCAAGCTTGCTTGCGATACTGTCCAAATAAGCAGTATGAACTTGTTTACACTTTAAAAGTGTTTTTCTTTCACACTTTGACCGCACGAATATCGTAAACCTGCTTACAATATTCATTGCACGCAAAACAGCCGTTCAAACGGCTGCCTCTGCAAATTGTCTCTTTGATACATTATACTTTGTGTTTCTGTTATTTTCAACTTCTTTTTCAAATAGATGTTACAGTGCACCTATCCTTGTAAAGTCGCCTTCGGCGAGGGACAGATACCCTGAGACCATCACTTTGCCAGCTCCGATGCCATGCAGCGCTGATCACGGCACGGTTTGAACAGTAACAAATAGATCCTTTCAAAAAGAATCTCCTTAATAACTCCTTTACAAGGTGCTGATCCCACCGTATAATTTATATAAGTCTTATCATAACATATAATTATAGGAATTGCAGTAACAATTAGCTGCAGATTGATCCCTACACCAGAAAGGAGATTGAAATTCATGACACCTATGCAGGAATTCTATGAAAAACAGGCTTCAATCATTATTAAGAACCTGGAAAAACGAAATATGGAGGGTTACTACTGCCCTGACAGCAAAAGCGCAGTTAAAAAGGCAATGAGTTTCTTACCGGATTGTGCTGTTGTATCCTGGGGAGGTTCTATGACACTGACTGAATGCGGGATGATGGATGCCCTGAAAGCCTCCGGTCTGACACTGATTGACCGTTCACAGGCTGTAACACCCGAAGAAACCAAAGCCATGTATCGTCAGGCATTGAGTGCAGATTATTATTTTATGAGCTCCAATGCCATCACGCTGGACGGTAAACTGGTCAACATCGATGGTACCGGAAACCGGGTTGCCGCCCTGACTTATGGACCTGACCATGTTATATTACTGGTGGGCATGAATAAAGCTGCCAAAGACGAGGCAAGTGCCCTGGAACGTATACATACCCAAGCCGCACCGCCAAACGCAATGCGTCTGAAAATGAAAACCCCCTGCGGACTGACTGGCGTCTGTTCAGACTGTACTTCTAAGGAATGTATCTGCAGTCAGACACTGATCATTCGCTATAATCGATTCAAAGGGCGTATTAAAGTAATCCTGATTGGAGAAAATCTTGGTTATTGATTTTTCATACCGGATTTAATCATAAAACATTCAGATACGCCAAAGGAAAGGATGAACACTATGCTAACCCCCGCAGACCATTTTCATGGAAGTGACTTAGAAACAATTGAATATGCCTATGGCATTAAAAAAGAAAACATTACCAGTTTTAGCGCCAATGTAAACCCCCTGGGAGTTTCGCCCAAGCTGCGCCAGACTCTGGCCGCCCACATAGATGTTATTACCACTTATCCGGATCGGGAATATACCGCACTTCGCAGAGCCATCGGAACCTATGCAGGCTGTGATCCGGATCATATCATCGTTGGAAATGGTTCAACGGAATTAATCTCCCTGATGATACAGATACGGCATCCGAAAAAAGCGATGATTCTGGGGCCCACTTATTCCGAATATGAACGTGAAATCTCTCTGGACGGCGGTATCTCCCTCTACTATCCACTGAAAGAATCCAATGATTTTCAGATGCAGGCGGATGACCTGATGAATAAATTAAATGAACAGATTGACCTGCTGATTTTATGTAATCCCAATAATCCTACCTCTACATCAATCTGCCGCAATGATATGCGTAAAATTCTAGACTGTTGTAAACAGAATAATATCTTCGTTATGGTGGATGAAACATATGTAGAATTTGTACCGGATCATTTGGAAATTACCAGCGTTCCACTGACCGATTATTACAATAACATTGTAATATTGAGGGGCATTTCCAAATTCTTTGCTGCTCCCGGCCTTCGTCTCGGATATGCCATAACGGGCAACCTGGATCTTATCAAAGAAGTTAACAAAAAGAAAAATCCCTGGACAATCAATAGCCTTGCAGAGGCTGCGGGAAAACTGATGTTTTCTGATACGGAATATATTTCAGCTTCAAAAAAACTTATCTTTTCAGAACGGGACAATATTGTTCATGAGCTATCTCTCATAAACGGAATTAAAGCTTATCCGCCCACTGCAAACTTTATACTGGTTCGTATATTAAAAAATGGCATAACCTCAAAGGATGTCTTTGAGTATGCCATTCGCAGAGGACTTATGATCCGGGACTGTTCTACATTTCCATTTTTGGGAAATCAGTATTTCCGGTTTTGTTTTATGTCAGCAGTAAAAAACAGAGAACTGCTTATGTGTATACATGAACTATTTGATGATGCTAATACGAAACCTTAACCAGACACAACCCTCTGGCTGGAGCCGTAATACCAGCCAGAGAGCGGTCTTTCCCCTCAAGAATCTCTGTCATCTCTTTTGGCGAGCGTTTTCCCTGGCCCACTTCTATCAGCGTTCCCGACATGATCCGTACCATATTGTACAAAAATCCTTCGCCTGTAAAATTAATTTGCAATTCCCCTTCCAGTTCTGTAATTTCTATTTTAATTAACTTACGGACTGAGGATTTTTTCATTCTTTTATTCGAACAGAAGCTTTTAAAATCGTGAGTTCCAATTAACGCTTCCGCTGCTTCACGCATGGCTTTCACATTCAGATGTTCATCAAGTGGATAAATGTACTTTCGCTCAAATACATTTTTCAATGTACTGGTAGAAATCCGGTAACGATACACCTTTTCCTTCGCATTCAGACGGCTGTGAAATCGCTCCGCTGTCTCTGTCACTTCAAGAATCCCAATATCCTCCGGCAGGTATTTATTCAGGTAATCACGGATATCCTCTGTTAAGACACATCCCTTTGGAAGATGGAAATTAGCCGTCTGTCCAAGGGCATGTACACCTGCATCTGTTCTTCCTGCCCCCTGGACTTCAATCGGCATTCCTGCCATTTTTGACAATATTGCCTCCAGCTTGCCTTGTATCGTATTATCCGTATTCCCCTGTTTCTGCCATCCATCATACCTGGTTCCATCATATTGGACTATCATTTTATAATTCATATACACTGCTCCTATCTTTCACTGCATTCTAAAATGCAATCAGCATTTCTTTAATAGTTACAGTGTAATGCCTGCTGTCCGGAAAGTCAACGCATTCCCTTTCTTTTATAATGCCTCAATATGTTCTTTGAGTTTTTGTACTGCCTCCTGAAATGCCTCATATCCACGCAGTTTTTCATATCTCTCGTCTGACATCAGTAGATTTAACTGGGATTGTTTTATTCCTTTTACCTGACCCTGGTTTTCATTACAGTCCAATGTGACTGTGTCAAAGTAAACCCGGTCCTGGAAAGAATAATCCATTTCCCGAATATGATCCATATATTTTATGATACTCTTTAATGCTTCTTCCTCATGATAAGTTTCCAAATACAACTGGGTAATTTTTTCCCATGCAAACAGACAGCCTCCGCTTCCAAAGATCTCTTCTATCTCACATCCTGCCCTTGCATATTCAAATGCTCTTTCTAAATTTTGTGTTTTTCTGGCGGTTGCAGTCAGAGAAAGCAATGCCATTTCTGCATTTCGGATACCGGACAACAAATTGGATTGCAATAGTTTCTCTGCCTTTTTATAATCTCCCTTTTTCAGATAGATACTGGGCCGCAGCTGTGAAGGATCAATCTGCTGCTGTGGTATGGAATCCAAATATGCTTCTGCCTCATCGTATTTTTCCGCTTCCATGCATCTCGTAACCAGATACACCTTGGCATTTTCACGAATTAACGGATTGGAAGAACCCACTATTTCCTTAGCCAGTTTTTCCAGCTGATTTCCCCATTCATCCCATTCTTCTTCCATAAAGTCCTGATCCATTGTATAAGACAGCATTATGGAAGCGGATATTACCCTCATTTTCAATTCTTCTGAATTTGAGTACTGTTTTAAATAAAATTGAATTTTTTTCATTCCTTCCCGAAAGCCTTTATCCTGACATATTACGCGTATATCTGCCATAATTTCATCCAGCATATTTATATCCAGCTCCTGGGTATAAGACAGCAGATGGTCGATTGTGGTACCAAGTGCTCTGGCAAGGGGCGGCAGCAATAAAATATCCGGATAGGTACTCCCCGTCTCCCATTTACTCACTGCCGGTGCAGTAACGCCAATTGCCTGGGCCAGCTGCTCCTGCGTTAATTGTTTATCCTTTCTTAGCTTTAAGATAACTTCACCTATATTCATTTTATATGCTCCTCTTCTAAATATGGAAACGGCCATTTCTTATTACTAGTATATCTGATATAAATGAAATCCGCAATGGAGCCCTATTATAGTTCCTGTTAAGAAAATTTAACCCACAGGAAAGTGGCAATTAAAAACTTTTCAATTTCTTCACAGACTCTTCAATCGTCTGTCACACTTTCTTCACAACTATCCTTTATATTATAAATATGAAAAGCCAATAAGACTTTTTCAAGAAATTAAATCTTTTTCATTTTCGCCAGTATCGATGAGGTACTGGCCTTCCTTCCGTTTAGGGGTAAAATTCAACTAAATTCCTTTGATAATAAAATATTTTTTATTTATCTTGACAACGCTTTGTTTACATGGTATATTAAGAGAGTATTTTGAATGAATTTTTGATCTTCACATATTTTTGTAAGTCACTAATTTGATTGATGATTTACAAAAATATGTGATTTTTTTTATTTTCATGTTAAGATATAATATTATAATTGGAGGTACCTACTATGAATAACGGTACAGTAAAATGGTTTAACAGCACTAAAGGATTTGGATTTATCACAAACGACAGCACAGGCGAAGAATTCTTCGTACATTTTTCAGGAATTGCTACTGAAGGATTCAAATCTTTAGAAGACGGACAGAAAGTAACTTTCGATATCGCTCAGGGAAACCGCGGTATGCAGGCAGTTAACGTTTGTGCAGCTTAATCAGCTACTCAAATAAAAATCCGATCATTTATTAGATCATTTAAGCCGATGTGTAAAGCATCGGCTTATTTTATTGCACTCCTCTTTGCACATAAAAAGAAATATGCAGAATTTTATCAATTTTTTAAAAAATTCGTTGACAAGCGCAGTAACTTATGATAAAATTCTTAACTGTAGCGGTTATTTATATCGCAGGCTGATGTGGCACAGTCGGTAGCGCACCTCATTGGTAGTGAGGAGGTCACGGGTCCGATTCCCGTCATCAGCTCTTTGGAGCCCTGGATTATATCCGGGGCTTTTTTCGTATATAACTGCTTTTCTAAGCAACCCGTTTACTCAGAATGTTTTTACAGAAGAGAGGATTATGGCAGCTTATCAAAAAACAACAAAATCATCAGCAACCCGGAAAAATCAAAGAAAAAAAATATCCGCAACGCTATCTTCAACTAGCCGCAGTTCGGCAAAAAAGCGTCTGAGCCAAAAGGAACAGCTGCTAAAAAGAAAGCGGCAGGTGCGCCGTAACTGGTTTCTCATAGGCTTTATACTTTTGACGGCAGGCATATTTACCTGCTTTCTGCTGTTTTCAGGAACTCCCCGGCCAGGCGAATTAACAAAAAGTGTTCTTCAGTATGAAGATCAGGTCAAAAAATATTGTAAAGAATACGACATTTCCGAATATTCTGATGTGATTCTTGCAATGATGCAGCAGGAAAGTGCCGGAAAAGGAACGGATGTCATGCAATGCTCCGAAAGTCCTTTTAATACCCAATACTCAAATGAACCTGGCAGTATTACAGATGTGGATTATTCCATTCAGGTGGGCGTGGAAACCTTTGCCTATTGCCTCGGGGAAGCGCAGTGTACTTCGGTCAACGATATGGATAAATTAAAACTGGCTCTTCAGGAATATAATTTTGGAAATGCATATGCCACGTGGGCAGCGGAAAATTATGGAGGATACTCTCCGGAGAATGCACAGGAATACTCAGATAAGATGAAAGCACAGCTTGGCTGGACTACTTACGGTGATCCTGAATATGTACCGCATGTTTTGCGCTACTATAATAAATAATACCCCTATACAGAGGGAGTGCCAGTATCTAAAGATACTGGCAGGTTATGAAAAAGATTATTAACAATGCTTATTTGCTTTGTACACTTAATACTATAACGGATTGCTGTGAAGAAACTGTGTACAGTACTTGAAGACTTTGTGAAGATTTTTATACTCCCTTCCAACTGCTAAAATGGCAAAAAGAAGGACTGGCCATCGCCAGTCCAGGAGGGAGAGAAAAGTTTATGTAAAAAAGCTTGTTTGCTTTGTATGTATATACTATATCAATCAATTGTGAATAAGATATGGCATCCCGCTTAAAGCTTTATAAAGTTGTTTAAGAATTTATAAAGGTTTTAAAAAGAAAAGCTTTCTCACCCCTAAAAAGAGGGAGAGCCAGTATCTTGGCGGATACTGGCGAGTTATGAAAAAGATTTATATGAAAAAGTCTTATCGGCTTTTACATGTATTACTATAAAATATAGTTGTGAAAAATATGTGACAGCCTGTTGAAGAATTTGTGAAAAACATTTCTGCAGCTTTTTTCAGAGATATTTTTAATAAACAGGAGGCTTTTCAGGCACACTCTGCGTCTTCTCCCACAGGTCTGATCCTCCTTGCCAGATATACGGCAGGTGTATCTGCAAGACTTGTAAATATAAAGATTACATAGCTTGCCCACATAATACTGATCAGGGTACGGGTATCATACGTTCCCAGAAATGCCCCCATAGTGAATAAAACCGTATTTAAAAGCTGGGACAGTAATGTAGATCCGTTATTACGAAGCCACAGATAGCGTCTGCTGTCTCCACACAGCCTTTTTGTCAGCCCCCACCATTTATGATACAGCCAGACATCAAACTTCTGGGAAATGGCATATACGATAAGGCTTGCTGCCATCATACGCGGTGTATTGGAAAAAATATTTACGATACTCGAATGAGCCCAGTCATTTGCTCCCGGCTGATACAGCAGCCAGGACTGGGATATAATAATAAAAGTAAGGGAGGTAAGTATTCCAATGTTTACCGCCTGATTCGCCGCTTTTTTTCCGGATACCTCGCTTAAGATATCCGTCACAAGGAACGTAGATGCAAATAAGATATTTCCAAGCGTCTGCTCCATCCCAAATGCATTCACCAGTATCAAAACTTCTATATTAGCAGATATCGTTGCCAATACGGTAAATGCCATCAGTCCTTTGCACCCCAGCAGCTTATACCACAGCAGAACACTTCCATAAATAATAACAACACTCAGTATTAATAGAATCTCATTTCTCATCTTTTACTTATCTCCTACTCCAAAATCCGTATTTTCTATTAAAATATCAACCCTTGGGTTATCCAGATAAACGGGCAGCAGTTCTTTTATAAACTCCCGTATTACAGAAGGAGACGGTTTAATAGGTTTGCTGTTCTCATTCATAATATTGATACACACCCGGTCAAAATATTCAAGTCCGGTTAAAATATCCCTCTCCATTGATGATGCATTCTGTCCTGGAATTCCAAATAAAAGGCAGCATTCATCATAGTATCCGGCAATTTCTTCGGGTGAATCCGTTGTAATCCCCTTATCCAGGTAACTTTCCCGGAACAGGGCATCAAATGTTTCCACACCAATTTTAATCTTAACCGTAATACCATGCTGTCCAAAATACCTTTTAATGTCCGAAATCTTATCCCTATGCATCCAGTGGCATTCAAAATGAAGCTGTCTGATCTCCTTTTCCAGGCATTTACTTAATACTGCCTGCATCGTATTTTCATCCAGATCAGTAAAACTTCCGGAATTGATTACCTCCAGGGTCTTATAAATTCCGGTTACCTTTTCAATTTCCATTTTGTTTAATCTGTAATTTTCCTCTTCGTTTCTGGAATAGTCCAGATGATAATCGCAGAACCGGCATCTTCTCCATTTACAGCCGTTTCCCCGAAACAGGATGATCTCCCGCGGATTTTTTTCAGAAATAATAGAATAGCGGTTTAATTCAGTCATTTTTTTCCTTTCCGTCCGGCATACTGACCTGAAGCATAATGATAAGCCGGACCAGTACTCCATCCGGACAGTAATGATAGTGACAGTGATGAATATTTTGTCAGACTGCAAGGCGAAGGATGTAGTACTAGAGCGTGTTTTAAAATTACACACTGCTATGATGTTATAAGGAAAATAAAAAAAGACGCTTATAATTAAGCGCCATCAACAGTACCGGTAAAAACCCTCACTGCGGCTTTTTCCGATAATCATTTTCCCTGTACAGCACTGCATAAATAAAAGAAATATAGCACCCGTTATCCATACCGCAGCCTGCAAAGCTAATCGCAGGATACACTACGCCGTCGCCTTGCAGGAACGCTTCTGATATGGATATCAGTCACTCTATTCTCTGTTATTTACCTTATACCGTACTAGTTTTATTTATAGACAGGATGGTCACGAACTGTCTTATTCAATTGCGTATTACACTATATCAGCATCCTACCGGCTTGTCAACGTATTTTTTTACGGATTCTCTGCAGTGCATTATCAACAGACTTGGGCGGCTTATCCAGAAGTTCACCTATTTCTACATAGTCTTTCCCCTGTAAATAGCAGTCCAGCACTTTCTTTTCAAATGCGCTTAAGGATGCTTCCAGCTTCTCCTCTATCTGCTTTTTATTTTCCTGATGAATCAGCAGTTCTTCCGGATTACTCTCCTGGGTAAACAGAATTTCCTCCAGCGGCAGGGATTCTTCTCCTGCTTCAAGGGTTCCTGAATACAGTGAAACATAAGAGTTTAACGGGGTATGCTTCTTTCTGTTGGAAGCTTCAATTGCATGATAGAGCTGACGTCCGATGCAGAGTTTTGCAAAATGATAAAAAGAGGCATCCCTGTCTTCCCGGTAATCCCTGACAGCTTTAAACAGGCCAATCATCCCCTCCTGGATCAGATCGTCCTTATCTCCGCCGATTAAGTACAGTGCCCTTGCTTCTTTACGCACCAGATATTTATACTTTTCCATAATGTAGTCCGTAATCCCGGGATTTCCATCCCTGAGCTTTACGATTAATTCTTCGTCGGTATATCCGTCGTAGGACACCATTTCCCGCCTCCACCTGATATTTGTTTACATCCGCTGTCTTACAATCTCATAAGCCAGTACACCGGCAGCTACGGAAGCGTTCAGCGAGTCGATATCCCCTTTCATGGGAATCGATGCAGTAAAGTCGCATTTCTCTTTTACCAGGCGGCTGACACCTTCGCCTTCACTGCCTATCACCAATCCGATCGCTCCTTTTAAATCCTGCTTATACATCACTTCACCGTCCATATCTGCACAGACAAACCAAAGACCTTTTTCCTTTAACTCTTCTATTGTTTTCGCTAGATTTGTGACTTTGGCTACCGGTGTATAGTTAATAGCTCCAGCAGAAGTCTTAGCAACAGTTGCCGTAAGGCCTACTGCACGGCGTTTCGGAATGATAATACCATGAGCTCCTGCCAGATTAGCTGTACGTATAATAGCTCCCAGGTTATGTGGATCTTCAATATTATCCAGCAATATAAGAAATGGAGGTTCGCCCTTTTCTTCTGCAATCTTCAGAATATCTTCCACTTCAGCATATTCATAAGCTGCTGCATAGGCAATAACCCCCTGGTGCTTGCCGGTTTCTGAGATCTGATCAAGCCTTTCCTTATCCACATAATTAATAATGGTATCATGCTTTTTTGCTTCTCTTACGATGGTACGAACCGGTCCATCCTGACAGCCATCCAGAACAAACAGCTTGTCAATCGGCTTTCCGGCACGAAATGCCTCTATTACAGCATTTCTGCCTTCTATTGTCAATTCCTCATATCTCATTGGTATTCTCCTTTACGGCTGCCTCTGTCATATCATCTTCTGCAATAGCATCAGCTGCCTTATCCACATTTATTTTATTTCGGACATTACTATCCACATTTTCCAGACTCCTAATACCCTCTTTTACCAGATCAATCATACGATGCATCTGGTTTTCCAAATACAGATATCCCATTAGTGCCTCGAATCCTGTTGCTTTTCTATAATCGAGCATTGTAGCATTTTTTGCCATCGTATAAGATTTGGCATTACGACCTCTTTTGTAAATCTGCTTTTCCTCATCTGTCAAAAGAGGCATAATCTTCTCTATCATTTCAGCCTGGGCAGATGCCTTCACAAGTGCACTTGCGTTCTTGTGAAGTTTATTTGCGGGACAATTCCCCTGGCAGACCACCAGCGTGCGGATTACCAGGTCATATATACTGTCTCCGATATATGCCAGTGTCAGCGGAGAATACGTCTTCATATCCAGATCATCCAGCCTAAACTGCTCTTTTAAATAATCAGAGAATGAATCTACGCCTTTTTCCATTTTACACCCTCTCTGGTATCTTCCAGAACAATGCCTTTTGCAAGCAGAGCATCACGGATTTCATCTGCTTTTTTGAAATCCTTTGCTTTTCTAGCCGCCTGGCGGTCTTCGATCATTTTTTCAATGTCCTCTGCCAGAATTTCTTCTTTTTTATCAACTATGATTCCCAGTACATCGCATAAGTTTACCATTTTATCCAAAACTGTCTGAATAAATGATTTTGAATTTTCTCCGGAAATATTTGTATTTACATACTTCACCATTTCGAAAATCGCAGAGATTGCATCTGCAGTATTGAAATCATCATCCATAGCTTCATCAAACTTAGTTTCAAATGCAGCCGCCTGGGTCAGGCTCTCTTTTTCTTCCAGTGACAATTCTTTATCCTCTGCATTTCCAACCAGAAATTTCAGGTTATCCACGGCAGTTATAATACGTTCCAGGCTTGTTTTGGAAGCTTCCATAAGGTCTGCACTGAAGTTGAGCGGACTTCTGTAGTGGGCACTGAGCATAAAGAAACGCAGTACCTGTAAGTCATACTTTTCGCCAATTTCACGCACTGTAAAGAAATTCCCAAGAGACTTGGACATTTTGCGGTTGTCAATATTTAAAAAGGCATTGTGCAGCCAGTATTTTGCAAAGTCTTTTCCATTGCAGCATTCACTTTGTGCAATTTCATTTTCATGGTGAGGGAATACCAGATCCTCTCCGCCTGCATGAATATCAATCTCTTCGCCCAGATATTTTTTAGACATCACCGAACACTCAATATGCCATCCCGGACGTCCTGCACTCCACGGAGATTCCCATGCCGGCTCTCCTTCTTTTTTTGGTTTCCAGAGTACAAAATCCAGCGGATCTTCCTTCTGGTCTTCTCCCGATACTAACAGGGAACGGTTTCCAGCACGTAAGTCATCCAGGTTCTTATGAGAAAGCTTACCATATTCATCAAACTTTCTGGTTCTGAAATAAACGGTTCCGTTCACGTCATAAGCAAACCCTTTTTCAATCAGGGTGGAGATCATTTCAATCATTCCGCCGATTTCCATTGTAGCAAGGGGATGAGTTGTAGCCGGCAATACATTCATAGCAGCCATATCTTTTTTACATTCTGCAATATAGCGCTCCGATATCTCCTGGGCTGACACTCCTTCTTCGATTGCTTTCGCAATGATCTTATCATCTACATCCGTGAAGTTGGATACATAATTTACTTCATATCCCTTATGTTCCATATAACGTCTGACCGTATCAAAAACAATCATCGGCCTGGCATTTCCAATGTGAATAAAATTATATACGGTTGGTCCGCAGACATACATGCTTACCTTACCCGGTACCAAAGGCACAAATTCTTCTTTTTTCTTTGTTAAAGTATTGTATACTTTCATATTCTATTCTCTCCGTTCTATAAAATCTGATGGCTGTTCAGTCATAGGATTTATCTCTAATACCCAATGCCATTAGTCTATGCAAAAATCTTCCATTTGTCAATATCCCCGCAGCCTTTTCCGCTAAACTATTTCATCCAGAAATATTTTATCAAATAAATGTATCTTAGAAAGCGGCAGGCGATCCTCTTCTATGAAACCTTTAGCACCAAAAAATAATTTCGTCAGTGCTCCAACAGACAGGACCGCATCCACATCTTCCGCTCTGCAGTCTGTGATACGGCATGCACATCCTCCATTCTCACTCAAATCGAACCGGAAGATTCCATTATTGCCAGGAAGCATCCGGTCTTCTGCCTTTATGGTAAAAGATACCGGTTCCCTGCTTCTCAGGCTGGAAGCAAAAGATTCCAGATGGACAATCCTCGCCATGATCAATGATGCGGTTTTGACAGCATTAGAATAGAGCCCTTCACGAAAAGCAGTAACTGTTATGGATTCATCCCGGGCATTATCAAATACACCCTTTTCATTATAATAGGAAAAAAGGGCTGGAATTACTTCTTTTTCATACTCAGCCGTACAAATCAGCTCCCGTATCTGCGGAGTTTCTTCCAATGCACTAAAGCAATAACCAACCGGTTTTCCTTCTGCCAAAAAGATAAGAATCCCGCCACGTTCACTTTCCTGCTCCTTAAGCAGACGGTTCATATATGCCGCTGTCCGGACCGTATATACTTGATAACGCTCTCTTAATAATTTTTCAGAAAGATCAGCCAGCTGGCAAAGATCCTCCTTTTCTGCCTCCTGTACCTGAATCTCAATCTCCATATGCCCCGGGGAACTATCCTCTTTACGGACAATCATGCTTTTCTGTTCATATATCGTTTCAAAATCAAAGGGTTTGTAAATCGCCTCTGCTGCAGGCATTAAGAACATAAATGCCTCATTTCTCTCATATCCGTCGCTCAATGCCCTTTGCAAAATGCTCTTCATCAGCCCCTGGTGTCTGGATTCCGGTCTGGTAGCAACCGCCACTATATAATGGGTGTCCACAGTTGTTTCACCAAGATGCACGGCATAGGGATTAAATTGTGCCATAGAAAGCAATTTCCAATCATCATCCACAATTCCGTAAATCAGATTATCCCTGGTACAGTATTCATAATAATAATCCAGAAATTCCTTTGTATCATCCGGGAAAATTTCTTCCCACAGCTTTCTGGTCTTGCCATAATCCTTATCCTCTAACCGGTAAACATCCCGTGAACTCATAATTGCGTTTCCTCCTGCACTATTTACAACAGCCGCCACAGCCCTGACACGCCCCGCCTGCCATTCTGTCATCTGCTGCCAGATCAAACATGGGAATCAACAGGCATACTGCCTGGGAACTAATCCCCTCTCCCGCTCCTGTAAATCCCAGTCCTTCTTCTGTTGTGGCTTTCACATTCACCTGATTCTCTTCTAATCCTAAAGCATCTGCAATATTTTTTACCATCTGAGGCATATAGGGCAGAAGCTTTGGTCTCTGTGCTATAATCGTAGCATCAATATTTTCGATCATATAGTTATTTTCTTCCAGAAGTTCTGACACATGCTTTAATAATGTAATACTGGATATTCCTTTATACGCTGGATCTGTGTCCGGAAAATGCTTTCCAATATCACCAAGTGCCGCTGCACCTAACAAGGCATCCATGATGGCATGTACCACGACATCTGCGTCTGAATGTCCCAACAGCCCTTTTTCATAAGGTATCAAAACACCGCCCAGAATCAAATCCCTGTCCGGCGTTAACTTGTGTACATCATATCCCATTCCAACTCTCATATCAACCTCCATTTTATTGGCTTGTAAAAAAAATTATGCGATTAACCTTTGCTGAGAATTCAGCTTAGACCAGTTAAGTTATCTTAAATCTTACCTATATTCATACCCGCCTGAATAGACTTTCATACAGACGGATTTTGCGAGTTACAGAATCATTATAAGTCATGAATAAGAGAAATGTCAAAGGCATATCTATATATTGAGAATTTTCATTTCTTTAGAAACGAAAAAACTCCCCGATCCAAGGACCAGGGAGCCTTCTATGTTTAAATTATTGAGCTGCTTCAGTTGTAGCTGCTTCTGTTGTAGCTGCTTCTGTTGTTGTAGCCTCTGTTGTAGCTGCTTCTGTTGTAGCTGCTTCTGTTGTTGTTGCTTCAGTTGTTACAGCTGTTGTAGCTGCTTCTGTTGTTGTAGCTTCTGTTGTTCCTTTATCAGAACTTCCACAACCTACTGCTAATGCTCCTGCTAATGCCATAACTGCCATTAAACCTAATACTTTTTTCTTCATAGTTATATCCTCCTCATATTGACGAGATGCATTTGCACCTCTGTTTCGTTACAGGGGGTATCTTACCACATCCAAAATTAGAATTCCTGCTATTTTTATTAAATAAAAGTGAAAGTTTTCTGACGTTTCTTAATTCTTCTTAAGAATTGTGTCATAATTTGACACAAAAAAAGCATAACGAAATATCATTATGCTTGTGTAGCGGAAGGGAGATTTGAACTCTCGACACCACGGGTATGAACCGTGTGCTCTAGCCAACTGAGCTATTCCGCCATATTTAATTAAAAGACATGGGACCTACAGGGCTCGAACCTGTGACCCTCTGCTTGTAAGGCAGATGCTCTCCCAGCTGAGCTAAGATCCCATGGTCAGCGGCCTGATTACCAAACCGCTTAGTCATTATACTATTAAATCCTTGAAAATGTCAAGCACTTTTTTTGATTAAATTCTACTTTTTCTCCGTCAGGACCAACTACCGTAAAAAACTTGACTCCAAACTCGAAAAACGGAAGTTCTTTTACCAGATAATCCAGGCTGTGAAGCCCGATCTTCTTCGCTTCATAAAAAGCTTCATCAATATCATATACATCCAGGGCAATGTGATCAATATGGCCTGCTCCTCTGGTTTTTAATTCTTCCAGACCTGCTCCTGCCATCTGTATTAATTCCAGAGTAAAACCTTTGAGATAAACAAATGCAATCTCTATTCTTCCATCCGGTGTATCCAAGTACCCTTCTCCCGTCTTACGGAATCCAAGCTTTTCATAGAATACAATGGAATCCTTCAGGCTTCTTACTTTAACTGCAAGATGTGCCCATCCCTGTAATCCGGATTTACAGCCATATTCCGCACTGTTATCGTGGCAGAATTCCACAACTTCGTGATTCGGTCCGACAAAATTTGCCCCTCTCACACCCTTCGTGCCAAGATGCTCATAACAGGTAATCCCGTTACTGGTAGATGCATGATATTTCAATCCTTTTTTTAAAGCCAGTTCCACACATTTTTCTAAATCCGGTGTATCAATTGCATAATGGTCTAAAATGCCGTCTTTTCTTTTAGCCACTTCAGCCAATTCGCTGCCGGAAGGCTGAAATAACTCCAAAACCAGATCACCCAGCTGCAGAAAAGCGACATCAATTTTATAGGGATTCATTACTATTTTTTCATGAAATTTTTTAAATCCCAGATTCTCTTCATACCAGGCAACAGCCTCTTTTAAATTTACTACCGGTATCCCCAGATGCTGAACTCCGGTTATATTCTCACTCAAGTTCATAGCCTGTCCTCCTTGCCATTTTCTTACTTTATTGTAGCACAACTGTCGGCAATGAGAAACCTTAATTTTTCTTTAATTTTTCCAAAATAGCATTATAGTAATTCCTTTTTTTCGTTATTATATATAGGAATTAAATCTGCCTGTATTCCCTTCGGTGATAGCCTTTGAATTTATACAAGGCTGTTTCCTGATCTGCATCCAGATAATTCATCCAAACTTCTGTATCAATAATTCCGCTTTTATATCTGCCAATGTAGTCATTGTAACTGCACCACCAGTAATCTCCCAGATTTTTTACAGTATGACAGACAACCGGAATCAAATGTATTTTACCACAATATTTAAATACATTCACCCAGCCTTCGATTTCCTCGCTTTCATAATATCCGCAGATCCGCTTCTGAAGCCGGTGATCTGCATTTTGATTATAATAACGGGAAAACTCTCTGGTTACTTCTTTCAGCACTTTTGTATTCACCCTGCTATTGTGCGTACTGATCACCATATGTACTTCTGTATCAGTGATACAATATGCAAAAATCCGGAATTCTATTTTTCGCCGGACTAAGGCGACAATATCCAGAAACTTTTTCTTGTCAATTTCATCTGCAAATACATTTTTTTGATTTTTCCATTTTAGATTTGAATAATAGACGTGCGTATCCCTCACTATACGTGGCATTAGATTGCCCTCCTTCATATCAGCAAATTTTCATATACTCCATTTCTCACTTTTACTGCCCCTCTTAGTCCTATGATGGTGCAGTGACAATATATCCCATTTTTCGACAAATTGCAATATGTTTTAATTTTTTGCAATAAGTTGTGTCAATTATTGCTTTTTCTTATTCCACAAGAAACATTCTGAATCTCAAGTGCCACGTTTCGTTGCTGTTTTATACAGGATTCGACAAGGTAATTTGGGTCGTTTGGGCCTAAAAAAACAGGCATCCCGCGAAAAAGCGGAATACCTGCCTCTATTTTTTATTTAAAATAAGCTACACCGGATTCAAAGATTTTCAGATCCTGTTCTCCGTAAATATTAATTGCCACAGAAGCATCACGTCTTTCTGAATGTGCCATTTTACCAAATACACGGCCATCCGGGCTTGTAATACCTTCGATGCAGCAATAAGAACCATTTACGTTCCATTCGCCATCTGCGCTCAGTTCTCCGTCAGCATTTACATACTGAGTGGCTACCTGTCCATTGGCAAATAGTTTCTGCAGCCATTCTTCATTTGCTACAAATCTTCCTTCCCCGTGAGAAGCCGGGTTTACATAGGTCTTTCCAAGTTCCGCCTGTGCAAGCCAGGGAGATTTATCGGAAACTACTTTTGTATATACCATTTTGGAAATATGGCGTCCAATGGTATTGAAAGTCAATGTCGGCGAATCGGCAGTCTGTCCTGTAATTTCTCCGTTTGGTACCAGCCCCAGTTTAATCAGAGCCTGGAATCCGTTACAGATACCAAGTGCCAGACCGTCTCTCTCATTTAATAATTTCATAACTGCTTCTTTGATTTTCGCATTCTGGAATGCGGTAGCAAAGAATTTTGCAGATCCGTCCGGTTCATCACCTGCAGAGAATCCACCCGGGAACATAATCATTTGGGAGCTGTTAATTGCTTTTTCAAAGATATCAACAGAATCACGAATATCAGCAGCACTTAAGTTTTTGAAGACTTTTACAATGACGTCTGCTCCGGCACGTTCAAATGCCTTCGTGCTGTCATATTCACAGTTGGTTCCTGGGAATACAGGTATAAATACCGTTGGTTTCGCCACTTTATTTTTACATGTATAGACATTTTTCCCATGAAACAGACCATTTTCGATCACTGCATCTTCAACTGCGGATGTTACACTTATCGTAGATGGAACATCTGATTCTTCAGAATCCGGTACAGACTTAAATACTTTTTCCAATGTTCCGGTCCAGCTTTCCAAAGCTTCCTCCAAAGTGATCCTGGTATCTGCATATTCAAATACCGGAGTATCCAGTACTTCACCGATTACGGTATAGGAAATGGAAAGTTCTCCTACTTTACCATCCGGTACTTCTGCCACAATATTACCAAATCCTGCTGCAAACAGATCTCTCTTGTCTACATTATGCTCTATTCTTACTCCCATATGGTTTCCAAATGCCATTTTACTTACTGCTGCAGCCAGTCCTTTGGCATCCAGTGTATATGCGGAAATAATCTTTCCAGCTTTTACATCTTCAAAGAACCTGCCATACTGATCCATGATCTGTGTATAATCAGGCAGATCATATTGATCTGTCTCTATCTTTAACAATACCAGCTTACTTCCGGCTCTTTTAAGTTCCGGTGTGATTATGTGTTTGTCACTGGCAACGTCTACTGCAAAAGATACTAAGGTAGGCGGTACGTCAATTTCATTAAAGGAACCGGACATACTGTCTTTTCCGCCGATGGATGGAAGTCCAAATCCAAGCTGTGCGCTGTATGCACCTAAAAGTGCTGCAAACGGCTGGCTCCAACGGGAAGGATCTTCTGTCATACGTCTGAAATATTCCTGGAATGTAAAACGGATTTTGCTGTAATCCCCGCCTGCTGCCACTATTTTTGCAACAGATTCCAGAACTGCATATACAGCACCGTGATATGGACTCCAGCTTGATAAGTACGGATCAAATCCATAGCTCATCATGGTTACGGTATCTGTCTTTCCTTTTAATACCGGAAGCTTCGCTACCATAGCCTGGGTTTCTGTCAGCTGATATTTTCCTCCAAATGGCATAAATACAGAGCCTGCTCCGATGGAACCGTCGAACATTTCAACAAGTCCCTTCTGGGAACACGTATTTAAATCTTTCAGCGTATCCAGCCATTTTTCCCTGACATCCCCTACTTCTTCTCTTACAAAGAATTTATCCTGCTCGGATGGGATATCTACCGAGACACTGGTTTCCTGATGAGCACCGTTGGTATCTAAGAATGCTCTGGAAATATTAACGATCTCTTTTTCTCTCCAGATCATAACCAGTCTCTTCGCTTCCGTTACGACTGCCACTTCGATTGCTTCCAGGTTTTCTTCAACTGCATAAGCCAGGAACTGCTCTGCGTCTTTTGGATCCACTACAACTGCCATTCTCTCCTGTGACTCTGAAATCGCAATTTCTGTTCCGTCCAGACCTGCATATTTTTTCGGGACTTTATCCAGGTAAATATGAAGTCCATCCGCTAATTCTCCGATTGCAACGGATACTCCGCCTGCACCAAAGTCATTACATTTTTTAATTAATTTACTTACTTCTCCACGGCGGAACAGACGCTGGATTTTACGTTCCGTTGGTGGATTTCCTTTTTGTACCTCTGCACCGCAGGTTTCAATGGATTCCTCCGTATGTACCTTGGATGATCCGGTTGCACCGCCGCAGCCGTCACGTCCGGTACGTCCGCCCAGCAGGATAATAATATCGCCCGGATCAGATGTCTCACGGATAACGGCTTTTCTTGGAGCTGCCCCCAGGACTGCACCGATTTCCATTCTCTTAGCAACGTAATTCGGATGATAAACTTCTTTTACCAGTCCCGTTGCAAGTCCGATCTGATTCCCATAGGAACTGTAGCCGTGTGCTGCGCTTCTTACAATCTTCTTCTGGGACAGTTTTCCCTTTAAAGTCTCTTTAACAGACACCGTAGGATCAGCCGCTCCTGTTACACGCATTGCCTGATACACATAAGTACGTCCGGAGAGAGGATCACGGATCGCTCCGCCAAGGCAGGTTGCCGCACCGCCAAATGGTTCGATTTCAGTCGGATGGTTATGTGTTTCATTTTTAAAGTTGATCAGCCATTCTTCTGTCACACCGTCGATTTCTACCGGCACAACAATACTGCAGGCATTGATTTCATCTGATTCTTCCTGATCCTCCAGTTTTCCTTCTTTTTTCAGCTTGCGCATCGCCATCAGAGCAAGATCCATCAGGCAGACAAATTTATCGTCTCTTCCTTTAAAGATTTCTTCTCTATCCTTTAAATACTGCTGATAAGTTCCAACGATCGGATCTTTATAATAACCTTCTCCAAATACTACATCTTTTAATTCCGTTGAGAAAGTAGTATGGCGGCAGTGATCGGACCAGTATGTATCCAGTACACGGATCTCTGTCATGGAAGGATCTCTTTTTTCTTCACCCTTGAAATAATTCTGGATATGTTTGAAATCCTTAAATGTCATAGCCAGATTTAAAGAACCATAAAGCTCTTCTAACTTTTCTTCGTCCATTATGGTGAATCCGTCAAATATTTTCACATCTGCAGGCTCATCAAACTTCGTTACCAGAGTCTGTGGCTTTACCATGTCAGTTTCTCTGGAATCTACAGGATTGATACAATAGGATTTGATTGCTTCGAATTCTTCCTCGTTAATGCTTCCTTCCAATACGTAGGTAGTAGCTGAACGGATAATCGGTTCTTCATCCTCATTCAGGAACTTTACACACTGTACTGCGGAATCTGCCCTCTGGTCAAATTGTCCCGGAAGGAATTCTACCGAAAACACTTTTGCCCCATCTGCTATATCAAAACTCTCTTCATATAAGGTATCTACCGGCGGTTCGGAAAATACCGTATTGCAGGCAGCTTTATAAACTTCGTCGGAGATATTCTCCACATCATAACGAATCAATACACGAACACCTGTTAATGAACTGATTCCTAAATAACTGTGAATCTCATGTCTTAATTCTTTTGCCTGCACTGCATATGCCGGCTTCTTCTCCACGTACACTCTTCTAACGTTGCTCATAGGTTCCTCCATGCTTTTGTGATTATTTCTTAGGTTTAACTTCTTTTTTATTCTACCACCTGGTGGTAGTTATGGCAAGGAGGGTTTTTCGTTAAAATTTACGGGGCATTTCTTTCCTGCCAAAACGCCTCCAGCTTCCCCTCCAGATTATCCAGTCGGCAAGTCTCATAGTTATCCCACTCCCTTGGGAACAGATACTGGTACTGCCTCTGCATAAACCGTTCATCTAACAGCATGATCACCCCCTGGTCATCATCTGTCCTGATTACCCTGCCCGCTGACTGCAATACTTTATTCATTCCCGGATACAGATATGCATAAGAAAATCCATCCATATTCCGTTTATCATAATAATTTTTCAGGATTTCCCGTTCATTGCAAATCTGAGGTAATCCGGTACCAATGATCAGTGCTCCAATCAAACGGTCTCTTTTCAGATCAATCCCTTCGGAAAAGATCCCGCCCATTACGCAAAACCCTACCAGACTGTTCTTCTGCTCACGCTCAAATTCCTGCAGAAATTCCTCCCGTTCCTCTTCTTTCATATTGCTGCTCTGGCATATGCAAATCACATCTTCTCCCATCTCTTCCCGAAAGATTTCCTCTACTTCTGTCATCAGCTTATACGACGGAAAGAACACCAGATAGTTCCCTTTCTGTCCCTCTATGGTTTTTTTAATATACCATGCCATTTTCTGATATTCGCCAAAACTTCTTCTGGTATATTTACTGCTGATATCCGTACCGATTAATACCTTCTTTTTACCGGGATCGAAGGATGATTCTGCATAGATTGTATAGTCGTCTTCTGCTTCACTTAACAGCTCCATATAATATTTTACGGGAAGCAGCGTTGCCGAAAAGTATATGGTACTATTTCCTTTATCCAGACATTCCTGGATATTTTTTGACGTATCTATACAAAAAAGTTTTACCTTGAAGCGTCCATCCTCTTCCATTTCTGAATATATGACATAATTTTCATCCAACCGCTCATGGGTATCCAAAAATGCCCTTGCTTCAAAATAAAGATTTGTAATGATTTCTTTTACACTGGGTTGTTCCGATTCCTCCAGGAATTTTTCAATTTCAGCACACAAATTCATTAATGCAATGACAAGAGGACCTACATTTTCTAAAACTTCATAATTTTGGCACTCCCTTTTCATTTCCAGCATAATCTTATTACATTTTTCCAATTGGCGTTCCAGTTTCCTGCTGTATGGCTTAACGGCTCTTTTAACCTCCAGAAGCTCTTCTTTATACAGGCTTGCACTGAACATCTGCCTCCCACGTTCCACCAGGTTGTGGGCCTCATCTATCAGAAACAGATAATCTCCCTGCATCCCCTCCCCAAAAAAGCGCTTCAGACTGGCTCTGGGATCGAATACATAATTATAATCGCAGATAATGGCATCTACCCATACGGATAAATCCAATGATAATTCAAAGGGACATACCATCCATTTTTCTGCCTGCTCCAATATATCCTCCCGAAAAAACCGGCTTTTTTCATTCAGAAGTTCATAGACGGCATCGTTGATCCTGTCATAGTGGCCCTTTGCATATGGGCAGTCCTGAGGATTACAAAGAGTCTCTTCACAAGGGCATATTTTCTCTTTTGCCGTTAAGATAATCACTTTGTACTGAAGTCCCTGCTCTTTTAAAAGTTCAAAGGCTTCTGCCGCTACTGTTCTGGTAATGGTTTTTGCAGTCAGATAAAATATCTTATCTCCTAATCCTTCCCCCACCGCCTTCACTGCAGGGAATACCGTTGAAATCGTCTTGCCAACCCCGGTCGAAGCCTGAATAAATAATTTCTTTTTTCTTTGGATCGTGCGGTAAACAGCACCAGCCAATCCTTTCTGCCCATCTCTGTATTCAAAGGGAAATGCGATCTCCCTGATAGAATCTGTCCGTGTCTGTCTCCATTCCTTTTGAAAAACCGCCCATTTCTGATACTCCGCCACCAGTTTTTGAAACCATTCCTGCAGATCTTCAAATCTGTATTCCTGGTAAAACCGCTTTATCACCTCTGTATCCAGATTACAATAGGTCATCTGTACTCCTATATTTTCCAGCTTCTCTTCATTGGCATAAATATAGGCATAACACATTGCCTGTGCCAGATGAACCCCCACCGGTTCATTCAAAAACTCCAGATCCCGGTAAACACCTTTGATCTCATCAATCATGACCCCTGATTCATCTACCTGTATTCCGTCTGCCCTTCCCTCAATACTGATTGCAAAATTTTCAAACTCCACCAAATGTTTCAGCGGCACCTCTGCCTTATATGCCGCCCCCATCTGACCCTGGATTTTCCGGTGCAGCTTACTGCCAAGCTGCATAGCTTCTTTGTCCGCCATCGCCCCTCTTCGATTATCTATATCACCGCTGCGCAAAATGAATTCTACCAGATTACGCACTGAAATCCGTATTACATCCAATTCCCTGTCTCCTCTTCCAACCGATTCCTGAAAATCGTTCTTAAAACAGTACTAACGATAGTATGTTCGTATATGGTTCTCATTATAGCACAAAAAGCGCATAACCTCTATCCAAGATTATGCGCTTGCTTTTCCATATGATGTGAAACGGCTTTTCGGGGTAAATCCCCCCGAAGTGGGGCGTGCAGATGGCGGAAATGAATATTCAAACCCGCTCTAAGATGCGCAATACTTACTTAATACATTCTCGAACTGCATATCTTCTCCGCCGTATTTTACAGTAAGTACACGTGTCAGGTCTAAGCTTAGCACGCCTAATATAGATTTGGCGTCAATGACAACTCTGTTATAGAATACATCGATATCAAAATCACATTTACCTGCAGTTGATACAAATTCCTTTACTTCATTGATTTCGGAAAGCTTAATTTTCCTTTCTGACATACTTTTCACCTCACTTAACCATGTTTGACTAATTTATTTGTTGCCATATTATGTCATGTCAAAAAGAATTTGTCAACACTGCATTTTTGTGATCTTTTTATGGTATCGATTTCGCTCCGTCATTTTATCCAATTATATTAGAAAAGAATTTTTCAATCTATGAATTATAACTATTCTATTTCGTTTCCAACTCTGATGATTACCTACAACACCAGCAAATTATCTATGAATTTCTTCCAAAATTTTACATATTAAAATTAAAATTCCAGCATGTATTTTCTTCGCTTTAATGGTACAAGTTTACGTTGCAGCTGCTGATTCTGACGTTCTTTGATACCAATACTGTTACAGAATCCTTTCCAAAGCTTTTGAAACTCCAGCTCCCTTTCCGATGCCCGGTATAAATCCTCCGGGTCGTTCACTTCGCCGGAAACCACTACCCACTCTTTTCCAATCTCATGCACCATAAGCATCTGATTAGTTTTATCAAATAACAAAAAATTTTCATTGGGAAAACGATTGGCAAAATGATCTCCGATTATAGGAATAATTTTATTTTCAGGCTCGATTACAGAACTGAGTATTTTATTTTGAAGTTCCTTAAACCGTATAAACCCCAGATAGTGATGTGCTTCATTCCCCACGCTTCGGGATAACTCAAATACTTTACATACATGAGGGTTTCCCAGATTCTGTATCACCGGTCCCCGGTAATTACCGCTAAGCCCCAGCACAATCATGCGGTAAATTGCATCTGCTTTGTCATTCTCTTTGGACAGGGTGGCCTGATAAAGCGCCTCATAATCTTCTTCCACCATCTTTTCCCGTATTGTTCTGGCTACCTTAAATGCTTTCTCATGATCCACCGGAACATCCACATATCTTGCAAAAAGTTCATAATTAACATCCGTTCCTGTCTGCAGTGCCACATTGCCGTGCCCCAGCCTGCTGGCCCAAGCATCGTACACTCCGGTAAAGATACCATCCGTACTGTCTTCACATCTGAATATTGTCTTCTCCATATGCTTACCTCCTGATTTCTATAGAGCGTTCTTAAATTACTTATGCCTGAACAATCAGCTTTTGTGCATAAGCATTCATATTTGCATCTACGTTATAATCATCAAACAGGCTCAGCTGGCGATATCCGTTTGCTTCAAAGGGAAGCTTTTCTCCCACGCTTAACAGATTGCGCAGAATATAATCTTCATCAATTTTAACAGGATACATCATTCTTCCCTGACAGGTAATAAAATACAATGCTCTTTTGAGTACTACTCCCATCTTCTTTAAATCCTCAAACTTCAGATTCCCAAATCTTCTTGCCTGCACTATTCTTCTTGCCGATTTTGTTCCTATTCCGGGTACCCGTAGTAATGTAAAATAATCTGCCCGGTTAATTTCTATTGGAAAATTCTCCAGATGCCCCAATGCCCAGTCACATTTCGGATCAATCAGCACGTTAAAATTCGGCCGTTTTTCTGATAGCAGTTCTCCCGCCTGAAATCCGTAAAAACGCAGCAGCCAGTCAGCCTGATACAGCCGGTGTTCCCGTAAAAGGGGCGGTCCCCCCGGCAGCATGGGCAGATTTGAGTCTTCATTCACATGCACAAATGCAGAATAAAACACACGCTTTAAGTCAAACTTCTGATACAGGGACTCTGCTACCGAGATGATCTCATAGTCATTCTCCGGCGTCGCTCCTATAATCATCTGGGTACTCTGTCCTGCCGGCACAAATTTTGGTGCACTTCGATATACCGCCACGTCATATCGGTTCTCTTCCCGTCTGCTCTGAATCTGCCGCATAGGTGCCAGAATTGTTTTGCGTGACTTATGAGGCGCCAGCTTCTTCAGACCTTCAGACGTGGGGAGTTCCAGATTGATACTCATTCTGTCTGCCAGAAACCCGGTCTTATCTATTAAATCCTGGGAGGACCCCGGAATTGCTTTCACATGGATATATCCCTGAAAATGATATTCATTGCGCAGCTTATACAAAGTCTGATAAAGAAGCTCCATAGTATAATTTGGATTATGCAGTACCCCGGAACTTAAGAATAACCCTTCTATGTAATTTCTTCGGTAAAATTCCATTGTCAGCTCACATACTTCTTCTGGTGTAAAGGAAGTACGCACTACATCATTGGAAGCTCGGTTGATGCAGTACTTACAGTCAAATATGCATTCATTTGTAAATAAAATCTTTAACAGCGATATACATCTGCCGTCTGCTGAAAAACTATGGCAGATTCCCGGGGCTATACAATTGCCGATTCCTTTTCCATTTCCCTTGCGGTCAACACCACTGGAAGTACAGGCCACATCATATTTCGCCGCATCCGATAAAATCTGTAATTTGTCATATACACTCATCGATTCCTGAATCTTCATATAAAATCACACCCCGAACATTTGTTTGTGTCTATTGTAGCACACGTTTGTCCGGGATGCAAGTTTTTTCGAACATATATTCGTTTTTTATTTGTTGATGAACCCTTAGAAAAAGCAAAAATATCTTCCCGTTATCTGCTTATAGACGAGATACTCTTCGCCAAACACAATCTCAAGATATTTTTCTTCCTGTAAGATCTGAAGATGAAGCATCAGAATCGTACATACCGTCACGGCCAAAAGTACAGGATTAAAAAATGCGGTTAAGATTCCAAGATACATCAGATCAAATCCTAAGAATGCAGGATTCCTGCTATATTTATAGATGCCTTCTGTTATCATACTGGTATCTTCCTGATCCGGTATCCCTGCACGCCAGCTGTCTCTCATAGTCCACATAGCAATGATAAAGATTACTACTCCTGCTGCTGCCGCAATAATGCCTGCAATCCGGATGAATTCATTAAAATACCAGTGTGTTCCTTTTAATATACTGCCCAGTTCAAAAAAAACAATAAGTACCGTCAACACACCCAATACTCTTTCCACCAAAAGCGTAACAAAGTCTTTTTTGCCTTTTCCCATCTGATTTGTCTTTATTCCCTTTTTTCTCTGAAATAGCATTTTTGAAAAGTATGCCCCATAAAAGCATATTAGAATAATAACTCCACTTATTTGCATAATACTCATTCTCATCCATACTCCTCCTCTTTCTATAATATATGTTCATCTGTTCATATATGATAACATATGTTTCCATAAATGCAAAGTATTTTCTGAATTTATTATTTCATTTCAGGTGGTTTTTATTCCAAAATTTTCAATATCTGCAAATAGTATGTAGTTTACCCTCTGATATGCAAAACATGCAGTGCTGAAAAAGCCACTGCATGTAATATCATAACTATTTAATTTTCCGCAATGCTTCTGCAGCATCACTGATATACTCATTTTCGGCCTCTTCAAAACATCCTTCATCCGCCATTCTTGCGAATTCCGGATCGATCGGCATTTTGCCTAACAGTTCTACGTCCAGCTCTTTTGCAATGTCTTCAATATGGCTTTCTCCAAAGATCTTAATCTCTTTGCCGCAATCCGGACATTTTAAATAGCTGTAGTTTTCAACGATTCCAAGCACCCGGATGTTCATGCTCTTCGCCATACTGTATGCTTTCTTTACGATCATACGTACTAAATCCTGCGGGGAAGATACAATCACAATTCCATCTACCGGAAGTGACTGGAATACCGTAAGGGGGACATCACCTGTTCCCGGAGGCATATCCACAAGCAGATAATCCAGTTCTCCCCAGATTACGTCCGTCCAGAACTGTTTTACCATATTAGAAATTACCGGACCTCTCCAGATTACCGGAGCTTCCTCGTCCGGAAGCAGAAGGTTTACAGACATAACTTTAATATCATTTTTAGCGAGCATCGGATAAATTCCCTGATCGTCGCCCTGTGCAGGACCGTGGAGTCCATACATTTTAGGAATAGACGGACCGGTAATATCCGCATCCAGAATTCCTACCCGGTACCCCTGAGCGGTCAGCTTATTTGCAAGAGATGCGGTAACCATAGATTTACCAACTCCACCCTTACCGCTGACGATTCCGATTACATGTTTGATCTCCGTATAGATATTAGGTTCCACAAGAAAACTTTTCGGATTCTTGCTTGGACACCCTTCGCAACTTTCTTTGGTACAGCTTGAATTGCTGCATTCTTTTTCTGACATGATTTTTCCTCCTTAAAACTTATTATCTTTTTATATCCATCATTTCTGATTTTTTGATTTTTGAATTTTCTCTCCTACAGACTCAATGTACTTAGCTTCCGGGACAGCTTTCTTTTTTAATCTTCCATATACGGACTCCCGGAACAGTGCATATAGGACTGATACCAGTGGTACAAAGACCAGCATTCCGAAAAGTCCCATCAGGCTTCCGCCCAAAGTTACAGCAATCATAACCCAGAGGCTTGGCAGCCCTACGGAATTTCCAACAACTCTCGGATACATAAAGTGCTCATCTATCTGCTGAAGTACAATAATAAATACAACAAACCAAAGTGCTTTAATTGGGTTGGTTACCAGAATCAGCAGCGCTCCCAGTCCGGTACCGATAAACGCTCCAAGCACCGGAATTAAGGTTGTAAATCCAATCAGTACCGAAATACTGATCGCATATGGAAAATTGAATATTAACATTCCAATATAGCAGAGCAGTCCAAAGAGCAAGGCTTCCATACACTGCCCCGAAATAAACCCGGTAAATGTCCTGCTTGTCAGATGTCCGATTTCCGTAATTCGGTCCGCCTTGCCCTGAGGCAGATAAGCATACAAAATTTTACGGAACTGGGTACCCAGTTTTTCTTTTTGTGCCAAAATGTAAATAGAGAAAATGACCCCCAGCATGATAGTTGTCAGCACACCGATCACTGATGTTGCTACTCCAAGAGTGGAAGACAATACATTTGTAACCCCGCTTTGCAAGACTCCCAGCACCCGTTCTACGATAGACGGCCAATTCACTTCTAATTTTGAGATATAGTCCGTAATATCCGGATAGTTCTTCGCCAGACCTTTAAGCCAGCCGTCTAACTGGTCTATAAATTGCGGAAATCCCTGATTCAGTGACTTCACTGTGTTTACCATTTCCGGAATTACAGTCATAATAACAAATACGATAATTCCGATCGCAAGGGCATATGAAAGGATAATGCCGGTAAAACGAAGGACATTTTGCTTATCTTTAATCACTTTTCCCAGGTACTTCTCAAAAAACCGAAGGGGCACATTTAGCACGAATGCGATCGCACCACCCAAAATGATTGGTGAGCAAATGCCGATGACATAACTTAACCCCCGAAAGAGTAAGTCATGATTATTCAACCCCCAATACAGCACAATAGCAAAAGCGATTGCAATAAAAATAGTTTTCTTATTATTGATTTTAAATTCCAAGCTTTAAGCTCCTTCCTTATCCTACAAGTATTTTTTCCTGAGGAAGCTCGATTGGAGATATCTTTTTTCTTTCTGTAAAGGAAAGAGCAAATGACAGACTTCCTAATCTTCCGCAGTACATTAGTATCATAACTGCAATTCTTGAAACCGGCAGTAACTCTCTGGTAATCCCAGTGGTCATGCCTACCGTACCGATACCGGACATGGCTTCGAACATTACATCCGTAAGCAGCAGGGGCTGAATAGTACAAATCAGCATTACTGCCCCCAAAGAAAGAATTAGGTTAATACACAAAACTGCACTTGCCTTCTTAATGGCTTCATCATCTATCCGGCGCTTAAATATATTAATTCCTCTGGTCCGCATCATGGATGCACGCATGTACATGATAAATACCACAACCGTAGTTGTCTTGATACCTCCCGCTGTAGAACCGGGGCTGCCGCCAATAAACATCAAAATGGTTGTCAGAAGCTTACTGCTCTGGGACAGCGCCGCAGTATCGGTTGTATTAAATCCAGCCGTTCTAGCTGTTACTGAATCAAACATCGCGGTGAGAAAAGCTTCTCCATTCCCCATATGGGCTGATAAATTATTTCTCTCAAAGATGGCAAACAGAAATGCTCCGCCAAATACCAGAATACCGGTTGTAATGATAACAATTTTTGAATGTACATGAAATTTCTTAAAATGCCATTTATGAATGATAATATCATCCCACACCAAAAATCCAATTCCACCAATAATAACCAGAGACATGATTGTAAGGTTTACCAGCCAGTCCCCGGAATATTGCGTCAGGGAAGCATAGGGTTCATATTTCCCCATCAGGTCAAATCCTGCATTACAAAAGGCGGATATGGAATGAAAAATTCCGTTTCCAACTCCTTCAATCAGCCCGAATTCCGGAATAAATCGAATGGAAAGCAGTATTGCCCCGGTTCCTTCTATAATCAGGGTCCCAATCAATATCTTTTTTACGAATCCCACCACTCCTCCAAGCTGCATGGCATTGAGGCTCTCAGATATCAAGCCCCTTTCCCGAAGTCCAATCCTTCTGTGCATAGCCATTGCAAGAAGCACTCCAAATGTCATAAACCCAAGCCCGCCAATCTGTATCATTGTAATAATGACAATCTGGCCGAAGAGACTCCAGTGGGTATACGTATCAACCACTACAAGCCCTGTGACACAGGAGGCACTCGTTGCTGTAAACATACAGTCTAAAAACGGCGTTACGGTCCCATTTCTACTGGAAACAGGAAGCATCAGAAGCAGTGTTCCACCCATAATCAGAAGAAAGAATCCCAGTGCAATAATCTGCATTTTTGATAGTTTCTTACGAGTTATTTTTATCATTCTGCCAATTCTGATTTCACCAATGTCCTACGCTCTAGAGACTGCTCTAGCCAAGACTTTTCAGGAAATCCAGAACCCTTTCTTCATATTCTTTTCTTGCAATATAATAGCTTTCTGCATGTGAGGCTCCTTTTACAATCCAGATCTGTTTTCTGGACGCACATGCATCGTAGATTTCTCTGCCCATGCTGGCGGGAACAAATCTATCCTTTTCGCCATGAATAATGAATACAGGAATGTCTGTATTCGCTACTTCTTTTCTGGCATCACAGTCTTTAAAACCATACCCGGCTGTAAATTTATTAATCAGATTCACTACCGGCAAAACCGGATATACCGGACAATGATATTTATTCTTTAAAAGATACGCAAATTCTTCCCAGGGGGATGTGAATCCGCAGTCCGCCACAATTCCCTTTACGGAAGGAGGAAGACTTATGGAACTGGCCATTAGTACCGCTGCCGCTCCCATTGATATTCCATGCAGGTAAATAGAACATTTTCCATTATAACGGTCATGCAGAAAACGTGTCCAGCGGTAAACATCTTCCCGGTCCAGACAACCATATCCCACATATTTACCTTCGCTGGCGCCATGTGCTCTGTCATCCACCAACAGAACGTGATAACCGTTTTCATGGAAGAAATAGGACATGGCTGCATACTCATTATCCCCACAACTGGTATATCCATGTACTGCCAGCACAACTTTTTCTGAATCTTCTTTCGCCGGAAGCAGCACACCTTTTAACTTAAGTCCGTCAAAGGAAGTGATACTGACCGGCTCAGTTTTTTGCTGATCCAGCCATGCCAGCCTGTTGCGTATAAACGGCAGGGTTGTTTCCCAATGAGTTCCCGCTTTCGCTTCTTCCGTTGCATGTCTGGGCGGATTTTCCACTCTGGGCACTGCCCTTCTCCAGAAAGCATAGGAGCCTGCGCCTACTGCTGCGATCCCTGCTGCAATTGCTGCTTTTATTACTTTTGAAGTTTTCATAAACATCTACTCCTTTCTACTACCATTCCAATAGCTTCTTTAAATAAAGGCAAACGACATTTGAAAAGCTGCTGATATCACGGATATATGCAAAATCTTTCCCGAAAATCTTTTTCTCCGCTGCCAGGTCATGTTCTTTCCCTGCAAATACTCCCAATACAAATATTCCCATATTCCGAAGCTTTCGCACCTCGGAAGCAGTATCTGACACTGCATAATCCCCATGATACGGTTTGGGATTCCGACTGCCTGGACGGTTTACAATCACATCATTCGGCCTGCCATCACTTAATACAATCAAAATTTTATTTTCTTCTTCCCGCTGATACAGGGAATCACCTGCCGCCCGGATTGCCAGACCATCACGGTTATTCGAAGACGTGGTATACTCAAATATCTTACGGTTTGCACTTCTGCTCTCGTCATATTCACGAAAACGCTGCATTACCGTATAATCCCAGAAGCTGCAAAAACTCATAACCCGGTGAGGAATCCCCACGTTACTAAGCGCCTCACTGATTATAAACGACTGAAGTGCTACCTGCCCCTGACGGTCCCTCTGGGATCCGCTGGCATCCATCAGAATATCCACTACAAATTCCGAAGAATTCTGCTTACATGCTTTTGTAAAGAGCTTCCCGGAATCTGCCCTGCCCACCCTCCACAGGCGGCTTGGAACAATCTGACCATAATCCGATTTTACATAATCGATCTCATTGCGAAGCATCAGGGAACGTCTAAGATTATCTGTCATAATTTCAATATTGCGTCTGGAAAGCGTTTTGCTGTTATGATAGACCAGACGATTCTTATCCGCCTGCTTTTTGGCATTTACATATTGTGCATTTACACGTACTGTATTTTCCAATACACCATCGGTATAATACAGGCTGCAGTCTGCATGGGCTCCGGTACACAATCGGTGATTGATACGCTTTTGTTCCAGCGGATTTAAATATGAACGGCCATAAGTCAATTCAATATACCCATAGACTTTTGCAGCTGCTTTCTCATCCAGGATAATTACACGCTGACCGCTTTTTTTCTTTTCCTGCTCCAAAGACTCTTCTTCCTGCATTTCATCAAAGGAAGTAACCTGATTGCCCACCTGCTCCAGGTACTGTTCCAGCAAATCTTCATACATGTCTTCTTCTAACAGGTCTTTCCAGTCAAACTCTTTCAGATCCTCAAATGTAACCGCAAGAACGTGTTCCAGGTCCCCATGCTTTTTCACAAAATTTTTGTCTACTACAGTGTTATAAAGATGATCCACCGTTTTAATAATCTCCATGGTATCCTGTACTTCTTCAAGCTGCCTTACCGTCTCTGCCGTATCCAGAATCATCTTCTCCGCCGTGAGATTACCGGTGAGAACCTGGCGCATCAGACAGATCTTTACTCTGCCCATAAAAGACTGGGTCATTTTCCCAAAGTCATAATCTAATATGGCTTCAAACGCTTTTTTACGTATTCTAGGCACTCCCGGCCGTTCCGCTGATACCTTTCTGACAGATGCAGCATCAACGCAGATCTGCGCAATATTCATAAGCTGGGCTTCTTCTGCACCGTAGTATACCTTCTTAACAATATACATCGCAAACTGATCTTTGTCAAAAAAGCGGGCAAAAGCTCCCTGCTTTATTGCATCATAAAGGGATATATATTTAGACTTACGAAAAGAAGCCACATCCAGCTTTACATCCAGCTGGTAATCGCCGCTTACTGTCCACATCAGATTCTTTATTCGGTTTTCTATCTCTATTTCATCCTCAAGGGGATCTGTATTCTGTTCTAAATCTGTCATCTGTCTACCTCAAAACTGTTATACTGCCAGTGACTATATCTTCAAAATATACTGGCACTGCTCCAGTCCTCCGGAATACGCGTCATTACGATATCTTCAATGAGTTCCCGTTCAAATATATCAAAACTCTTATTGATGATCCCCATGCGTATAGCCAGTTCCGGCGCAAGACCTGCCTGAATCGTTTTGATCGCTCCAATCAATCCGCGAAGATCCAGCGGTTTTGTAGAAATCTCATTATTAGAAGCTTTCTCCTGTAAATCCATAAATACACCTGTCAGCTGCTTCAGCCCGGTTCCTTTAGCATCCGGGAAAAGTTCTATTAATATTTGCAGAAGCGTTTCCTCTGTAACCGGAGGCATATCAATTACCATAAACCTGGAAACCAACGCTTCATTTAATTCCTTTGTACCTGCATATCCGTAATTCATGGTTCCTATAAAACGAGCCGCTTCGTGCAGTTCGATTTTTTCATATCCCGGAATATCGATCATTCTCCGGTAATCCAGGGTTGCATGCAATACGGATACCGCATCATTTTTTGCCATGTTAATTTCATCAAAAATTCCAAAGCCGCCATTTACAGCACATTCATATACCGGACCGGTACGCAGCTGAACCTCGTTATTTTTAAATGTATCCGTTCCGATCAAAGAGGAACTGTCTGTATTCACATTAAACGATATATTATAGGAAGGCCTTCCAAATATATATGCCAGATTTTCAGCCAGGACATTCTTTCCGGTAGCCTTAGTTCCGGAAAGTAATACATTTTCGCCCTGAAGAAGGGCTGTTGCTGCCATTTCAAATACTTCTTTTCCAAGAAACGGTATCTGCGGCTTTACAATACGGTTTGTAAATCTCTCTTCTGCCGGGTATTTCTTCCGGAACTTTTCTATATCCGCTAACAGCCCTTCGCTTACCTGCTGCTCTTTCAACGACGCAAATATCTGTTCCATGTTTTCCTCCTGTGATTTCACATTTCTTATTTGCAAAAGTGGATACATCTAAATGTACCCACCCAATTTTCTTATATTTCTGTAAAAGAATAACGCTGTTTAATTCCGGATGCCATAATATCAAAGACGATCGTGCCGTCTATTAAAACGGATTTCTCAAAGGATACGTTTTTCCCTTTAAATTTATCCAGGATGAACTGTTCCGGATCTTCTGTATCAATTTCATCCACAAAGATGTCCCGCATTTGATTGTTGGAACATTGATTATATATTTCCCAGACTGTTTCGTAGCTCTTCATATGAATCCTCCCAGACATTTCTGAACTTCCACGGTTGCAGCGCACAGACTGTATGATCAGGCGGGCACTGTTTTTTCAAACACGTTCTAACAATAACCGTTCTGTTTCCCCCGGATTTCAACCATGATCTCATCTAAAATACAGTTTGCCGCATCTTCTTTTGACATGATGGAAAGCGGTATTTCTTTCTTTTCTGTTATAATTGTTACCACGTTGGTATCCGTACCAAATCCGGCACCATCCTCTTTCAGGTTATTTGCAATAATCATGTCCAGATTTTTCTTGTGGAGCTTACCCCTGGAATTCTCAAGCATATTTTCAGTCTCCATGGAGAATCCGCAGAGAAACTGTCCCCGCTTTTTGTGCTCACCTAAAAACTTTAATATATCATCTGTTCGTTCAAGCTCCAGAACCAATTTCTCCCCGGATTTTTTCACCTTTTCTTCGCTCACAAACTGAGGACGGTAATCTGCCACAGCGGCTGCTTTGATAATAAGCTGCTGCTGTTCATAACGGCTGCAGACCGCTTCGAACATCTCTCTTGCGCTCTCAATCTGAATTACTTCTACAAATGGCGGTTTCCCAACGCTTGTCTGTCCCGTAACCAGAGTTACCTTTGCACCTCTTAGCATACAGGCTCTGGCAACTGCATAACCCATTTTTCCGGTAGAATGATTGGTAATATAGCGAACCGGGTCTACCGCTTCCTGGGTAGGGCCTGCGGTTACTAAAACATTCATGCCTTCCATATCTTTTTCATGGGCGATTTCTTTTAGAACATAATCCAGAAGTACTTCTGCATCCGGCAGCTTTCCTTCTCCCACATCCTGGCATGCCAGCATTCCGGTAGCCGGGGCGATCACCTCAAAATCATTCATTTCCAGCTTTCTTAAATTATCCTGGACGATTTTATTCTGATACATACGGGTATTCATGGCTGGTGCCACTATTTTTTTACAGGTACATGCCAGAACGGTAGTTGTCAGCATGTCATCTGCCAGCCCGTAAGTAAGTTTCGCGATAACATTTGCCGTAGCAGGAGCCACAAGAACCAGATCCGCTTTTTTAGCCAGTGCCACATGTTCCACATTATATTGAAAATTCCGGTCAAATGTATCTACCAGACAGCGGTTATTCGTCAATGTCTCAAAGGTAATCGGATGAATAAAATTCATCGCATTTCTGGTCATAATAACATGTACATCACAGTGCAGTTTGACCAGCATACTTGCCAGATTCGCAATCTTATATGCCGCAATACTGCCTGTTACTCCTAAAATTACAGTTTTTCCTTTTAACATCTGTTTGTTCTTCCTCTCAAATCCTGTATATATTATCAAGTCAGATACCATGCCCAAGCAGCGGTTATCTGACCCTCGCAGCAGCCACCAGATGAACATGCGGACATGTCCGGCTGGCTTGCTGCACGCGGAAATAAACTTTTTAATCGGCATTGATAGCGTTTATTTGAGTATTTTTGAAAACTCATGCCAATATTCTAACATATCTTTCTATAAAATGCACCTGTAATTTAAATCTTGTTTTTGGACACTGATCGTGCTATACTAACGCCGTAATTGTATTGTATCCCATAAAAGTGTGTCCTAAAAATGATTTTTAAGACACAATCCCGGGAATAATAACAAGGAGGAAAAAAATGAATAACACAAACACAGTAATGGCGAGAAAACCTCGCACACTGGGCATGGTACAGGTTGCACTGTTCGCAGCACTGATTATAATCCTTGCCTTCACACCATTTCTGGGGTATATCCCGCTGGGCTTTACGCGAGCGACGATTATCCACATACCGGTAATTATCGGTTGTCTTTTATTAGGTCCGAAAAAAGGTGCCCTTTTAGGGTTTGTATTTGGACTGACAAGCTTTATTAATAATACGATTAATCCAACAGTTACGTCCTTTGTTTTTTCGCCATTCTACACTCTTGGCGATATTCACGGCGGCATAGGAAGTGTTATTATCTGTTTTGTTCCAAGAATTTTAGTTGGTATAGTACCTTATTATGTATATCACGGGCTTTACCGGCTGACCAGAAAAAGCAGCTCCGGTCTTCTGGTATCTCTGGGGGCAGCCGGACTGATTGGATCCCTGACAAATACGCTTCTGGTTATGAACCTGATCTTTGTATTTTTCAAAGATGCTTATGCCACAGCCAATAAAGTAGCTTCTGATGCAGTATACACATTCATCCTTTCCATCATTGGAATCAATGGTGTGCCGGAAGCAATCGTTGCTGCTATTCTGGTTGCCCTGATTGGACGTATTCTTTTAAAATCCAGAATCACACAGCAGTAAATTAACTGCCAGAGTGTGCTTGAATAATACCGTTAACCGGAACATGCAGATACATGAAATGCAATTTTCAAACAGACTCCAGATTATACATTCACAAAAGTTGCAAAAGGAGATACATTTATGATTCTAGCCATTGATATAGGAAATACAAACATTGTTATCGGATGCATTAAAAATGATAAAATCCTCTTCGTGGAACGTCTTTCCACAGACCATACACGAACGGAACTGGAATACGCCATAAGTTTTAAAAATGTCCTGGAAATGTATGCCCTGACCCCAAAAGAGGTAACCGGCTCTATTATCTCATCCGTTGTACCCCCGATTACGAATATTGTGCGGGATGCTGCCGAGAAAATCACCGGACACTCTGCCATGATTATCGGTCCCGGAGTCAAAACCGGCATGAATATCTTAATGGACAACCCTGCCACTGTAGGAAGTGACCTGATTGCCAATGCAGTTGCCGGCATTCACAAATACCCGCTGCCCCTGATTATTATTGACATGGGGACCGCTACTACAATTTCTGTAGTAGACGCGAAAAAAAATTATATTGGAGGCATGATCATTCCCGGAGTGAAAGTTTCTTCCTCCTCCCTGACCAGCCGCACTTCCCAACTGCCGAAAATAAGCATGGAAGCACCGAAAAAATTAATTGGTACAAGCACCATTGAATGTATGAAAAGTGGTTTGATCTATGGAAATGCATCCATGATCGATGGCATGATAACCAGAATCAATAAACAATTAGGGCAAAAAGCAACGGTTGTTGCAACCGGCGGACTGGCTAAAAGTATTGTTATCCACTGTGTGGAAGATATAATTCTGGATGATGAACTTCTGCTGAAAGGTTTGTTGTTGATTTATAAAAAAAATATGGGATTATAATTTATTTATAAAACAAGGGATCCGGACAGATTGTCACGGATCCCCTATTGCTATGTATAACTATACTCTCCTTACTTTTATTCCAATCCTCTGCTTCAAGGATTAAAATACCCATATACCATCTGACTTATATTCTGTATATTAGCCACTGCTTCATCATCGGATGTCCACCCCTCGGACATAACACATATAATATAGTCTCCCCCGTCGGAATACACAATCGCACAATCGTTTTCACAATCATCCGTTTCCCCTGTTTTATTTGCAACCTTAACATCTGATGGCAGGCTCTCCGGTATTTTATAATCAACTTCCTGCTGCAGCAGCAGGGACAGCATCTCATTTGATGCTTCTTCTGAAACCAATGTCTTATTATAGACACTTTCTAAAAATTCCCCGCAGTCATTTACAGACGTTGTATTTACCCCTTCTCCGCTCCACAGAGAAACATCTCCAATTCCATTAATCTGTCTTGTATCTGAGAATCCCGCTGTTTCAATATAATTATTCACATTTTCCAGGCAATCTGCAAATTCACTTTCCGGTTCCAGCTCACGTACCAATTCATTTGCACTTTCGTTGTCACTGATGGTTATCATCTGCTCCAGTTCTTCTGCTATCTGGTTTCCGTCAATAATCAATCCACCTTCTTCTGCCTGCTGATACACGGCTCCCATAATATAGAACTTAATGAGACTTGCCGCCTGCATCTCATGGCTGTTCAGACTGATGCTCCTGTCCTCAGCTAAATCTTTGATATAAAGGCTCCAGTCTCCATCATACCCATTCAGGCAGGATTGCAGGTTCAGTTCCAATTCCTCCCAGGAAATATTTTTGTTTATCAAATCCTCATTGCTCTTTTCCACCGACGCTAACAGAGAGATATCAGCGCTGGTAGTGTCCTCCGGTTCTAAAATGGTAAGACCTGCTGCCTGCACTGTATTCCTGTTGTTTGTAACGTTTTTGCTTTCCGATTCATCCACAAAATGCTGAAACCCGGTTCCTGCAGTGACCATGACTATTGCAGTCACTACTGCCCCTATCTGTATCCATTTCCAATACCTTTGCTGTTTATTTATACGTTTCCTATTCTTCATTTCATTCCCTTTTGCTTGCATGTATGATTTTTTCATTTTACGACTCCATCATACTCTTACAAACTGAAATTACTCTGAAAATTCGCAAAAAAAATAACGACCCTTTGTAAAATCAGTATCTGCGATGTAAACACACCGCATACAACATTTTACAAAAAATCGCTATCTCTTAACTTTTCCTATCTTACTCTCTGTTCTTCCCGTTTCAAAATCACAAAATATGCGATGATCAATGGAATATTAGCTGCAACCCATGCAATCGGATTAGCCGTACAGATACCTGCATAAGAACCAATACCGGAAGCAATCACTGCCACGGCCGCTCTTGCAGCTAATTCAGCCACGCCTCCAACCATAGGCATCAAACCGTAACCCATACCCTGAAGTCCGTTTCGGAATGTAAAGATGATTCCAAGAATCGGATAAAATGTACCGCAAATCACAAAATATGTCTGTGTATACCCCATAATATCCTGTGGCTGTCCAACAATGAAGAAATTAACCAAATGCCTTCCAAAGAGAATAATACCGCCTCCAGCCAAAACCCCATAGATAATGGTATATATTACACTGAGGCGAATTCCCTGCCGGATACGTGATATCTTATTTGCCCCTTTATTTTGTGCACAATAGGTTGCCATCGTAACTCCCAGAGCACTAAAAGCTTGAGTCAGAAAGATTTCAATCTTAGACGCAGCAGAATAAGAAGCAATTACCCTGGAACCCAGGGTATTCAGTGCACTTTGAATCATAATTGTACCAATTGCTGTAATAGAGAATTGAAGAGCCATCGGCAAACCAATGCCAAGCTGGTTCTTTACACAATAAAAATCCAGTTTGAAATGTTCCCTTTTTAATTTCAGCATTGGAATTTTAAATACTATATAAAGTATACACAGCACACCGGATACTCCCTGTGAGATAACGGTAGCATACGCTGCTCCTGCAACTCCCATATGGAATACAATGATAAATACCAGGTCTAATACAATATTTAAAAGCGCTGATACCACAAGAAAATAAAGCGGCACCTTACTGTTTCCCAGCGCCCTCAGGATGCTGGCAAAAAGATTATACATAACCTGTGTGAAAAATCCACATGCTGTGATCATCATATAAGTATATGTATCCTGGAAAATATTTTCCGGTGTGTTCATTAAATGCAGCAGCGGTTTCAGCCATATCACGCTGACAAACGTAATAACAATCGTAACGAACACAGATAAAATAATAGCCGATCCAACCGTCTTACGCATACCTTCCATATCGCCATAGCCAAAACGCTGGGCTGTTAAGACCGTGAATCCGGTCGTCATTCCCATTAAAAATCCTAAGATCAAAAAAATAATTGTCCCGGTAGCACCAACTGCTGCCAGAGCATCCACTCCAACAAACCGTCCCACGATAACCGAGTCAATCATACTATAAAACTGTTGAAATACATTTCCAATAAATACCGGTAATGCAAACGACAAAATAAGCTTCGCCGGTCTTCCAACTGTCATATCTCTTTCCATGAAAAAATGAATCCCCCTTTATAAATTTCCTTTCGTTTCCCTGGCAAAACACCAGTTTGAATATTATACAATATCTGTTCCATATATTCCAGATTTAATATTACAGAAATATATTGGATTTTGCAGTGCTTTTCGATAAATGTTGACAAAGTTCACTTTTCCACACATTCCCATCCTCTTACACATTTTCGTTTTTAGACAAAAAAATAACCAACCTTCCGGTTGATTATTTTTGTTCTGTAATAGCAGGGGATGAGAGAATCGAACTCCCACTAAAAGTTTTGGAGACTTCTGTCATACCACTTGACCAATCCCCTCTGTAAAATTACCGACTTGTTATTTATACCATAAAATTGGGGAGACGTCAATTCATTTTTTCTTTTTAATTGTGATTTTACATTGGTGGATGATTTTATGATTAATCTTGAAACAGAATTGTTAAAACTGTAGAAGAACTGTTTTAATATATCCTGTATTACTTTTAATCAAAGTTACTAAAACCAATTTCTCAATAAGAATAACGTTTCAATATATCCTATATTACTATTAATCCGCACTCAGATTGTAGTGACATAACCGTGTCAAAAGCTTCAATACATCCTATATTACTATTAATCAGAAAAAAAACCAATTTGGATATATGTAAAGTCGAGTTTCAATACATCCTATATTACTATTAATCATTTTATGATTGCATAGAATTGCACACTATACATGGTTTCAATACATCCTATATTACTATTAATCATGCCACGGTATGTGGGAGTTACTTGCGATTTTATGTTTCAATACATCCTATATTACTATTAATCAAGACCTTAGAGAAGGATCCTAAGAAGTATTACTCGTTTCAATACATCCTATATTACTATTAATCGTTGCCATAATTTATCATACTCGGCACGCTGTTCGGCGTTTCAATACATCCTATATTACTATTAATCAGCATGGACGGGGAAATTGAATAGTTAACGTCCGCCGTTTCAATACATCCTATATTACTATTAATCTATGCTGGGGCTGTATCTGGATTGGAAAAACGTTGCGTTTCAATACATCCTATATTACTATTAATCTCGCACCAAAATAAGGAGAAAGTAGGTGAATTCAGTTTCAATACATCCTATATTACTATTAATCAATTTGTATCCCATATTCTTTATGCTGCAGTTTCGTTTCAATACATCCTATATTACTATTAATCGAAAATAAAACAGCATAGTCGAGGTTTTAAAAATTGTTTCAATACATCCTATATTACTATTAATCAAATACTTGTGAGATATCCAACACGGTACTGACATTGTTTCAATACATCCTATATTACTATTAATCTACCCATGTTCTAATAGGTGTGACACCACCTAACGTTTCAATACATCCTATATTACTATTAATCACTTTAAGACTGCTTCGAAATTCTTCGAACACTAGTTTCAATACATCCTATATTACTATTAATCAAAAACCCGTTCAGGTTCCGATTGGAATGTCGGTCGAGTTTCAATACATCCTATATTACTATTAATCGCTTTTGCATCTGGCACCTGGGGACTTCCTCAAGTTTCAATACATCCTATATTACTATTAATCCAAATGCTCATAATAGAGAACACTACGCAGCTCCGTTTCAATACATCCTATATTACTATTAATCGTAGAGAATTTATCCGTAATAAATGGAAAGTTCAAGTTTCAATACATCCTATATTACTATTAATCAAAGCGACAGAAGCTGATATAAAATATTTGACAGCGTTTCAATACATCCTATATTACTATTAATCTAACATAATCCAAATAATCAAGATATTCTTGTGCCGTTTCAATACATCCTATATTACTATTAATCCCCCTACCTACGATTCTTTAACATTCAATATTCTGTTTCAATACATCCTATATTACTATTAATCCAACCAATATTCAACATTCTTCCTTCCCACTATATCCCAATTCCCCTATAAAATCAAGGATTTTCTTATTTTTTCCCAGCCGACATCGAATTTTACAAAATCTAATACAAATACCTTATTTTCGTTGAAAATACAATGATTTTAAACGTTCTCGATTTTACCGCCTGGTAAATCACTCTAGATAATGTTACCCTGTGCTGGTCCTGCTTCATTTGTCTGGTACTTTCCATATTCCAACACTCCCTCCTTACTTCTTCATCAGACAAAGTATGGGTAATGGATATAATATCCACCAATTTTAAGTGTCTACTCATGGCTTATATGCTCAAAGTATCCTTGGATATCTGCATCTACTACATAATTGATGCGTTTTCGTACCATGCTGATGCACATCTCTTTCACTGCCACATAGAAGCTCCGGTTTGGGCGGAAGCCATACATGTTCACCTGAAATTTCAGTTCATATACTGCTTCCTAACTGCCTACACCTAGCCCTGCCTGTTACCAGACAGCACCCAAGACTCGCTAACGTTGGTTTGCTAGACCTTGCCGTACATCATCTCCACCCGCTAAACCTATCCGCCTTTTTCTCTAGGCGCAACTATCCCTTCACGGCTCCGATCATAACCCCTTTTTCAAAATATTTCTGAATAAACGGATACACACATAAAATCGGCAGTGTGGATACTATAATCACCGCATACTTCACCTGGTCAGCAGAGCTTTGGGCATAACCGCCTCCTACTGCACCGCTGCCACTGGCAAATGCTTCATTTAAAAGAAGGATCCGCCGCAGGACAATCTGCAATGGTTCAAACTTATTATTACTGTTAAACATCAGGGCATTGAAAAAATCATTCCAATGAAACACTGCATAGTACAAAACCAATACAGCCACAACCGCTTTAGATAGCGGCATAACCACTTTAAAGAAATATTTAAAATGAGAACATCCGTCAATCACCGCAGCCTCATAAAGATCATTGGGAATTGAGGACTCTATGAACGTTCTTGCTATAATCAGGTTATACGTATTTACTGCCACAATCGTAATCAAAATCGTTCTGGTGCTGATCAGCCCCAGTGAACTGATTGTCATATACAGCGGAACCAGCCCTCCGCTGAAAAACATGGTAAAAACAAAATAGAACATAATTTTTCCACGTCCTTTGAAGTCCGGTCTGGACAATGCATAGGCTGCCGGCATGGTAACAGCCATATTCAGCAGTGTGCCAAGAACTACGTAAATGATTGTATTCAGATATCCTCTCCAGATTCTCACATCCTGGAAGACCTGTTGATATCCATAAAACCGGATATCTTTTGGCAGAATAGTTACCTTCCCCAGATTTACCAGATTGGAATTGCTGACAGATGCAATCAGAACAAACCAAAGAGGATAGGCAACAATTGCAAAAACAAGGATACTTAAGATTATCACTGCTGCCCCAAAGATTCTGTCAGCCGGACTTTTGTATTTCATTTTACTCTTTCCCATTAAATCCCCTCCTTACATCAGACCGGTTCCTGTACTACGCTTTGCGATTGCATTGGTAGCCATCAGGAAAACAAAATTAATCAGCGTATTGAACAAACCCACTGCCGCACCAAAACTAAACTGGGATGACTTAATTCCTACCGTATATACGTAAGTAGAAATTACCTGGGATGCGCCCAGATTCAAGCTGTTCTGCATCAGGAACACTTTATCGAAACCTACATTCAGGATATTTCCCATATTCATAATCAGCATAATGATAATCGTCGGCATGATTGCCGGAAGATCTATATGAATCATAGTCTGCCACCTGTTGGCGCCATCAATCCTGCACGCATCATAAAGCTGCGTATCCACAGAAGCCAATGCTGCAATGAAAATAATACTGTTCCATCCCATAGTCTGCCATACCCCAGACAGCACATAAACCGGCATGAATGTGGACTCTGATCCAAGAAGATTCACATCCTTTCCCACAAGATGGATTGCTTTTAGGAAATTGCTGATGACACCGGAGTCGTCCGCCAGCATAATCCGCAGCATGGAAACCAGTACAACTACAGATATGAAATAGGGGATATAAACCGTTGTCTGTACCGTCCTTTTCCACTTTTTATTCCGAATCTGATTTACCACCATCGCAAGAATAATTGGAATGGGAAATCCCACAAGGATACTGGCAAAGGAAATTACAAATGTATTTTTCAGAGTCGAGAAAAACATAGGGCTTTCAAAATACTGTTTAAAATATTTGAATCCTACAAATGCACCGCCCGTCAGCCCCTTAGAAAAATCATATTCCCGGAAAGCCAGCTGGATACCGTACATGGGCACATAGCAAAATATCAATATGTATAACATAGCAGGGAACAGCATGACCCATAACTGCCAATTGCGTCTGAAATATTTTTTTACATTTACCATAAATATTACTCCTCTCGCTGTATCACAATTCAAGGTGAAAACGCGGGATGAACAGTCTGATCACATCCCGCGGTTTTTATTATTTTGCCAGATAATCATCGAAAGCTTTTTGGCGTATTTTGAGTACATCTTCAAGCCCTGCCGCTTCTACATTCTTTACATAAGTATCCCAATCTGCATCGATATCCGATTCTCCTGTCATCCACAAAGACCAGTAATTATCTATAATGTTATTGATATTTGCCTGGGTGAGTGCCATGGTATTCTGATCTTCTTCAGAATATTTCATAAAGAGCTGCGGGTAATAATCCTGATCCGTTACCTTTGCAAGCGCATCTTTATATACCTCTCTCTCCTTTAACGCATTGTTCATATCCTCTGACATCTCGATATTACAGTCTTTCCGGATATATAATGGGCCGAAGTCTGCAAAGGTGTTTGTCCACTTCCAGGTTCCTGCATCGGTAGTCGGATCCGTAGGCGGCAGTACTTTAAAATTATTATCGTCAGTCTTTTCCAGACATCCGTCACTGATACCTCCAAATAATGTCTCAACACTTCTGGTTTTATCATAGAATCCATCTATAAATTTCATAGCTGCATTTTTATCCTCACACTTTGCACTCATCGCAACACGGTTCGCCTGCATATTCAGCTGGTCAAAGTCATAACTCCAGCGAGTATCATAAGTCCCGGGCGCACAGTCTATATCGTAATCCAGAGGCGCCAGCGCAGTATACTGGCTATATAACTCCGGACCAAATTTGTCCGTCTCTTCCCATCCAAAGACACAGCCTACAACGGCTTCTCCGTTTTCATTTCCCCTTGAAAGAGATTGAAATGCGGAGTAATCATTTGTAATTGCATTACTGTTAATCAATCCCTGGGCATACAGCCTGTTCAAATATTTCATGAATAACTTATAGCGTTCATCCACAGCAAAACATTTTACTTTTGCATCTTCTGCAAAATATCCGTCTGTCACAATATCGGTCATCTGGATTCCCATGGACGGCAATAATTTTAACAGGGAATACGCACTGTTGAACCATGCATTATTCCCGCCATAAGCATTAAAATCCAGCGGAATCTCGTCATTGGGATCTCCGTTTCCATTGGCATCCTGTTCTTTAAATGCTTTTAAGACTGTCTCCAGCCCAGTGAAGGTTTTCGGCTCTTTCAGCCCCAGATTGTCCAGCCACTGTTTATTAATAAATAAAACTGTATTGGTATCCGGCCACTTGCTCTGGCATTTCGGTATCCCAAATATCTGTCCTTCCGGCGTCTGTGCCAAAATCTGCGTATCCGGCTCAGCCGTAAACATTTCCCTGATATTCGGAGCGTCTGTTTCAATCAGCTCTGACATATCCTGAAACAATCCGCTGTACTTGGTATAGTCTGAATCCGTGGTAGCGTTAAACAGTATATCCGGGATATCCCCGGAAGCAAATCTGGTAGATTTAACCGTTTCCCAGTCCTGATAGATCTGTTCCCATTCTATCTCCACATTGCACTGGTCTTCTAATTCCTGCAGCCATTTCATATCCTCTACGCTTTTCGTCAGTGCATGGGACACAAACACTGCTTTTAACTTTGTTTTCTCCCCGCTGCCTCCCGTATCTGAATCGCTGCCCTTTCCTGCTGCCTCAGAGTTTTGCCCGGTTTCTCCGCTGTTTCCGGTAGCGGTACTGCTTCCTGCACATCCTGCCAATGATGTAAATGCCATAGCAGATGCCAGTAAAATTGCTGTTGTTCGTTTTTTCATGTTCACAACCTCCATTTATTTATTTCTTTCATCGCATTTTTTCAGATAAAGCTCATCAAAAATGCGGAAAGTTCCTTCTCCCGTTAAGTTTTGAAATTTAACTGTAATGATTTTTTCATGATCGGGTTTTGACATTAGAGGCAGTTGATAAGCAGCCTGATAGAACTCATCTTTCTCTTTCTTAACTACGTCTTCCACCAGTGTTACACCATCCACAACAATCCGATAGGAATTTCCCACATCCTGACCGCACAAGGTCATACACAATTCCTGTTTTTCGTTTTGTAATTTCATCCGGTAAGAAAACCATCCATCTTCCCTGCAAAAGCGGTAGGGATGTCCGTTCAGACGCATCGTATCTGTCTTTTCCCCTTTAATGCCGTGGGCAAGCTCATATTGGTCATTTCCAACTGGAATTACATCCGTCATAACATTTTTTAACCTTTTCGCCTGCTTTTCTTTTTCCAGTAAATTTACCAATTCCCTGGATTCCTTTTTATACAGTCTGAAATAAATACCATATCGATCCCGATACCTGGCATAATGGGGTGTGAAAATCAGTTCCTCCCCCTGATTGTTCAAACGAAAAGCAACCCGCCCTTTTTCCTTTACCAAATACCGTTCTATATGTTTTTTCCAGTCATTAATTTCTACATCCTGCAGTATAAGATAATCCTTCACAGTAATTTCCTTCTGGGGAACGAATACGTCAACCCCGGTTACCGTCATATCCATCATAACATTGCCAAGACCTGCACTCAGCAGATAAGGACCATATGAAAATGCCGCCACCCGTTCATTATCCGGCAGTCCCTGTATTTTCAATGTCATCTTCATATGCAAATCCAGCATATCATTTTGCACCCATTCCCGGGAAATAAATACATATCCGTTTTGGATTTCACCCTTTAGATATGTCCCGTTCAGAAATAACTCCGTATCCTCTTCCAGCCAATCCGGAATTCTCAGATACAAGCTGAATTTACGACCGGGTACCTCTGCAAATCTAATCCTGACTGCCAATGTATCTTCCTGAATTACAACTTCCATTTTCAAAGCAATTCTTCCATTTGTCCATACAAGATCTGAACTCACATACCTGCAGATATAAATCCCCTCTTCATTATGAAAATAAATCCCCTCCTGCAGTTTTGTAAAATTCTCCATCCCACTTCCGGTGCAGCACCAGAAACTGCTGTAAGGCGTTGTAAATACTTTAAAATATCCGGTCTCCATAGGCTGGAAATACATTGTCATTCCCGTTTCGGGATTCTGAGACGCTAATATGGCATTTAATTTTGTATGATCATAATAATCCATATATTTTTTATCGCCTGTGATCTGGAATAACCACAGTGAAAGTTTAAGCATATTATATGTATTACAGGTCTCACAATTGCATGCTGTTCGTTCTGCATCCAGCACATCCGGTTCACCGAAATGTTCCCATTCGCTGTTCCCTCCCGTAGCATAAGTATGGTGTTTTACAACAATCTCCCAAAAGTTCTGTGCCGTTACCAAATAAAATTTTTCGGTTTTTCCAAATACCATGTAACGCTTTAAAGCTCCCAGTATCTTGGGTATTGTGGTATTGGCATGAAGCCCATTTAAAACATCCTTTTGATCATGCAAAGCCTCAAATAAAGTCCGTTCATCAAATTGATGTGCCGCTCGTGCAAAACGTTCCTCACCGGTAATCAAAAACAAATCATACAGGCAGTCATTCATGCCTCCATATTCTACTGACAGAACCCGGTCTCTGATTTCCTTTGTCCACCCTTCGGTACGATCTGCTATCCAGGTACCAAGCCTTCCCATTATCCGGTATGCAGTCTGATGATTGGTAATCTCATATACCTTGATAATTCCACTGAGTATCTTATGCATGGTATACCATGGAACCCATGCTGGTTGCCCATTTTCCACACGGTCAAATATCTCTCTGGGAGATGCAAATAAATAACCATCCTCCTGCTGGCATCTGTACAATTCCTCTATGATGTAGTCCATCTTCTCCAGCCACAAGGGGTTCTTAGCAGATGCATAGATCTGGGCAGCTGCTGTGAGAAAATGCCCCAGAGTATGTCCCTGTATCTCGGTCATTTCCCATCCCGGATATCTCTCAGCTTTTGGCCGATATCCCGCCGTTTCCAAAAAACCCGCCAGCAGACGGTCCGGATTCAGGGTTGCCAGATATTCCTCTTCCAGTCTGAAGGCATGTGACCATTCCGGATCTGTTAATTTTATTTTATCATAAGCAAATTCATAGATTGCTATATTTCGACAATTCTTCTCTGTATTCATATTTTGGCTCCTAATTTTCTTTCTCATCTCTATGTGGCTAATATACTCTGAGTTTGGGGATTCGTAAATATCACTTTCCTGTAAAAAGTATCAAAAAGTCACTTCTTTTTTTTATTTGCTTATCTTCTATCCTTTTGACACTCTTTCTATCGTTATGTACACATCGAACATTTTCCTTTACTTTTTTATATTTTCATTGTACAATATCCACAGTTTTATCTCTTTTTTAGCATTGTTGAAGATTTTATTTCTTTGCTAAATCGTTAAATGTTCTATTAAATATACTTATGGAGGTGTTAGAATTACATGTACGTATTTGAATTTCCCATCAAAAAACCAATATCTTATCATTTCACAGGAAAATTTGAAGCACCTTCCAATCACTGGGTGCACGAAGATCTGTTATTGCATAACTACGAACTTTTCGTCATGACGGAGGGCACTTTATATTTAACCTATAACAAGGAGGATTTTATCGTATCAGCGGGGGAATTTCTTTTACTGCCACCCCTTCCCGCTCCCAATAACCACCGCCGGGGATTGCGTCCCTCCCGGTGTTCTTTCTACTGGCTGCATTTTGAAACCGGCTCTCCTTTAGTCTTAAAAGACATACCCGGCAATGCTTTATTGTCCTGCGTCTGCGATCTGCCGGAAGATACCATATGCATTCCCAGACAGGGAACTGCCGATAACCAGGAGAAAATCATTGTATTAATGAAACAGCTGCAGGATGCTGTTAAAAATGCATATAATCCGGTGATCCTGAATTATATGTCAACCGTAATTTTATGTGAATTATTCAGTCAGTTTTATACTAAAAAGGAAGTTCTGGGAAAGTCCAGAAAGACACAGAAACAGATCTATCATGATATCATTGATTTTGTAAAATTAAACATAAATCAAAACTTAAAAGTATCGGATGTCGCTGCACACTTTGGCTATAATGAAAAATATCTTTCTCATTTATTCAGCACTGTTGCGGGAATTCCGCTGAAACAGTTTATCCTGACAAATAAAATCAATGCCGCTAACTTTATGCTCACCGATACGAATAAATCCATTTCAGAAATTGCACATGCACTGGGATTTTTGGACAGCCATAACTTTTCCCGGGCTTATAAAAAAATATCCGGACTTTCTCCTTCTGAATACCGGAATGCTTTTGCTCAGAGAATGCTTTTTCATGTCTAGACAGCTTGCTCATTTGAGACAACAAAAAACACCTTCCATTTGGAAAGGTGTTCTTATCAGTTAACAGGGGATGAGAGAATCGAACTCCCACTAAAAGTTTTGGAGACTTCTGTCATACCACTTGACCAATCCCCTCTGTAAATTACCGACTTATTATTTATACCACAAATTACATATAATTTCAATACAAAATTGCATTTTTCCACAAATTTTTTTCATTTTTCCATAAATTACAGCAGCAGCCCATCACTGACAGCTGCTGCTTCTGTGTATATTCCCATTTCTTTTCCGCATTTTTATTTCCCATGCAGCTGAATGATTGCCAGCTCGGAATCTGTGCCAATACGTAACGGAGGTCCCCATGTGCCGATGCCCGATGTTACAATTACCGGAACTCCTTTTTCCGTAGTATAATAACCGTAGTTAAATTTTTCACTCAGCCGGGTCAGCAGATTAAACGGAAACACCTGGCCAGCGTGGGTATGTCCACTCATAACCAAGTCCACATTTTCATATTCCTCGGCATTAGATGGCCGATGGTCTAATACCAGCAAGGGTTCTTCTCCCTGGCTCATTTCACTGATTTTTCCCAGCTCCCTGCGATCACTTCCCTGACTACCAATAGGTGCCGAATCTCTTCTCCCTGCAATGGTGCAGACTCCTTCAATCGTAAAAATTTCATCTTCTAAAATATGGACACCTGTTTTTTTTATCAATTCTTTCATGTCTGCGAATCCTGTGCCTGCATCATGGTTCCCCCAGCATAAAAAGACACCATATTTACTTTCTATCATACCAATCAGTTCTGCGATTCGTTTTGGATTACGTACCCCCTCATAACTGCTGTCAAACAAATCACCTGCTATACAGACCAGATCTGCCTGTTCCGCATTCACTGCTTCTACAATCTGCTCCATTCTCTTCTCCCCATTAATATGTCCCAGATGCACATCGGACAATAGAGCCACTTTAAGCGGCGGGCCATCCCAGTTTTTTTCCAGCGTAATATCATAGTTAATCTTTTCTATATCCTGGGCATGCATTCTCCCGCCAATGATTAATAGAGTACAAAGCAGCAATACCACACCCGCAGAAATTACCTGATATTTCCCACGCCCCTTCTCACTAAGCCGACGCATCACCAAACGTCTTACGATCTCTAAAACACAAAAAAATAACATACTATATGCAAAAAAACCCATCCAGTAACAGCCTATTGCACCGGCAATCCTCACCCATCCCCACATAGGCAAACAGGATGGCAGCACATAGCTGCATCCCAAAACTGCAAATACAACTGCTACCCACCAGAACTTCAGCTTTGGTATAACCGCCCGAATAAAGGGCGTATACCTCCATGCCAGATATACGTTTAATAACGTATACACTGCGGCAACAATTACAATACCTATAATCAAATGCTCTTCCTCCTTAGTTTATCCCCAACATACTTGAACATATTATACTTCTCTTTCCGCTGCCTGTAAAGAAACTATATCGCAAATGCTTCAATAACCCTAAAACATTTTCCCTCAGCAAAGAAATGGAGGAAAGATATAGTGATCTCTTTCCCCCATTTTATTACGCTACACAATCTGAATATGATACTGCTCCAGCCAGTAATTCACCTGAAGCATGAAAGCAAGCATCTGCGGTCCCGCCATGAGCTGACCATACCATGGTTTCCCGTAATCAGAAGGACTGTTCACAAAATCATTTACTTTTTTCGTATCCAGAAGCTGCCTGATCGGTGCATTTGGATCTGCAAGCACTTCCTGCAGACGTTTGCCAAGCAGCTGTTCATATTCCGGATGATAGGTCTTGGGATACGGACTTTTTTTCCTCCACAATACATCATCCGGCAGCATTCCTGCACCTGCTGAACGCAGCAGCCCCTTTACAATACCATCCGGACACTTCATTGTCCATGGGACATTCCAGATATATTCCACAATTCTGTGGTCAGCCAGGGGAACTCTTGCTTCCAGACCGGAGTACATGCTGGTACGATCCATACGATCCAAAAGAGTCACCATAAACCACCGCAGATTCAGGTATGCAATTTCTCTCCTTCTTTTCTCTTCCTTACTTTCTCCAGGAAGCAGAGGAGTCTCACGAATGGTCTTCTGATATGCTTCATGAGCATATTCCTCCATATGAAGCTGGCGGATGACATCTTCAGACAGCAGCGTCTTTCTGGGCTCCATGCTCATGGACCATGGAAATGCATCTGCTTCAAAAGCCTCTTTCTTATGGAACCATGGATACCCTCCGAAAATCTCATCGGCACATTCTCCAGTCAGGGTTACGCTGTTTATACCTACCACTTTTGAGCAGAAATAAAGAAGTGAGGATTCTACATCTGCCATGCAGGGAAGATCCCTGGCATCCACGGCCTTAAACAGGTAATCGATTAATTCCATATTGTCACATTCCAGATAATGGTGGTTTGTCTGGCAATAATCCACCATCTGATCAACCCATGGTCTGTCTTCACTGGGCTGGAATGAATTTGACTTAAAATACTTCTTATTATCCTTAAAATCAAAAGAAAATGTATTCAGTACTTTTCCCTGCTTCTTCAGTTCTTTCGCACAAATTGCCGTAACCAGGCTGCTGTCTACACCTCCGGATAAAAACGTACTGATCGGAATATCGGACAGCATCTGCTTTTTCACAGAATCTTCTAACAGCCAGGCTGTCTTCTCCACCGTCTCATCAAATGAATCCTCATGGGGTTTACTGACCAGTTCCCAGTAAGGCTTCTGCTCCCATGTGTGTTTGGCAAATCGGATAAACTGCCCCGGCAGAACTTCCATTACATTTTTAAAAACACCTTTGCCATATGACTTTGCCGGTCCCAGTGCAAAAATCTCACATAAGCCATCCCGGTCCAGAACAGGAGTGATCTGGGGATATTCAAACAACCCTTTTATCTCTGAAGAAAATACCAGGGTCTCACCTGCCATTGTATAAAATAAAGGCTTTACGCCCAGACGGTCACGGAACAGATATAAACTCTCCTGATTCGCATCCCAGATTGCGATCGCAAAGATTCCATTTAATCTCTTAATATAGTCCACTCCATGAAGCATGTATCCTTCCAGTATCACTTCTGTATCGCTGGTGGTTTCAAAACAGGCGCCTTCGTTTTGCAGCTCTTTTTTCAATTCGCCCATATTATAAATCTCACCATTGTAGACTATGGCACACTCTCTGGCTTCTGCCTTCTTTATCATTGGCTGATGCCCGGTGACCAAATCGATAATGGAAAGACGCACATGGGCAAGACCGCACCCCTTATTCAGATAAGTTCCCTCATCGTCCGGTCCTCTGCGCTTTTGTACCTGATTCATTTTCTCCAGAATACCCCTCCATTTTCTTTCCTCCTTGGCAAATTCCGTAAACGGATTACAAAATCCGGCAATTCCACACATAGCATCACCTTAACCTTTCTAACAACGTACTTTTATTTACTGAATAATCGGCTGATATTGCCTGCCCTGAAGTGCCGCTTCTACTGCCGGAATCAAAAGTTCCGTATGCGCCACCATTGAATTCGGCTTTTTCACCGGGTCATCCTGACCAAAAGGAACAAAATAAATATGCTTTGCATTTAAAAGCAGTCCGATATTTTTCATATTCATTCCCAATGCATCATTTGTGGAAACAGATACAACTAATGGCTTTTCATTACGCAGATGCGCCTTAGCCGCCATAAGAACAGGGGTATCTGTAATACCATTGGCAAGCTTAGCTATGGTATTTCCGGTACAAGGCAGGATAACCAGCAGATCCAGCAGACTTTTAGGACCGATCGGCTCCGCCTGATTGATTGTCATCATAGGTTTAATACCTGTGATTTTCTCCGCATCCGCTACAAAATCTGCGGCTTTTCCAAATCTGCTGTCAATCGTCTGAGAGGCATTGGAAAAGATAGTCTGTACCTCAGCACCGGCATCCACCAGCTTTTTCAGTTCTTCAAATACTTTTTTATACGTGCAGAATGATCCTGTAAAAGCAACCCCTATTTTTTTACCCTCTAAAGACATATCACTTCACTCCTTCTTAACATGCTGCTGCATTACTTGCATCAATACGTCAGTCATTGCTCTTGCAGATGACTCGGGTGCATATTTTCCAGGAAGCCCCGGACACAGCCATGCCGGAATTCCCAACTCTTTCGCTGCCGTAAAATCAACTCCTCCGGGAGCGGATGCTATATCAATAATAATCGCTTGTTTTTTAACGGACTTTAATAAACTACGGTCCATTATCATGTTGGGAATTGTGTTGAATATAAAAGAATACTGCTTAAGATTATCCTGAATTTCATCAAAGTCAATTACTTCATCTGCTAAAACAGAAGCCTCGGACCGGACATTCGGCCTTCTTGCACAGACAGTAACCTTACAAAACATACCTTTCAAATATGCCGCAAGTGTCTTACCGCATTTTCCATACCCCAGTACCAGACAATGGCTCTTGTGGAGGTTCAGTGGGCTTTTCTGAATCGCTTCCGCAATGGATCCTTCCGCAGTAGCAATGCTATTGTATGTCGCCAATTCTTCGTTTTTCATAAAATCACAGCATACAACACCTTTATCCGCTGCCATAACCTGAAAGCTTTCCGGAATGCAGCCTGCAAAAAAGTACTGTCCTTCCTTTAACGATTCCATCAGTACATTTAAACGCAAATCATCTTTTCCAGTCTGATTGTTCAAATCTATTTTATTTTTAGTCATTGGAACCGGTGCAATTATAATCCCTGACTTTTGAACGGCATTGGTCAAAGACTTTTCACACAGAACAGGCTCTCCCTTGATCCCGTCCGTCTTTTTATCCAGGCTTATATCTTTGCATAAACCATAGACACAGACACGGTAACCCTGCTCTGCCAATATCTGAGCCATATAAACCTGGCGCATATCCCCGCCGATTATCCCAAAATCATAAATATTGGTTATCATCCTTGTTCTCCTCGCTGCATAGGCTCTTATTACTATATGATAGCAAAAGTAAATTGCGCACAAAAAAAGATACTTTCCATTGGAAAGCATCTCAATCTGCAAATCGTTTCTTTAATCAGCACCCCCATTTTATCAGCACCCTCTCCTGAAATACCTCCCCAGCAGATAAATCGGGCTGGCTCCCCATGCGTGGCAGAGGCTCTTTCCATAAGGATCGCCATACATTGCATAACGCTCTTTTTCATCTTCACCCGGATCATAGGTTTCCCAAAATGTGGTGGCTCCTTTTTCAACCATTCCCCCCCAATAGTTCCGGATCTGGTCCAAAACATACTGACACTCCCCGATCTTTCCCATCATATCCAGTTCAAAAAATTTAAAATAAGGTGTAACAATCTGCGGGATCTGTTCATTATGAATCACATTTTTAATTATTTTATTTTTCTTATCCACATCTGCAAAATCATATAGCACTGCAAAGATATTAGCATGGCGGGTTACCTGTTTTTTACCGGATGAAAAACTGCTGATATATGCACCCTGGTTCTCATCCCAGAAATGCGTATCTATATCTCTGCACAATTTTTCCAGACGTTCCCGGTAACCGCACTCCTCAATCCCCAGAATTTCAGCCGATAGCAAAATGGCCTCCAGACTCTTTGCAAACAAAATCTGTTCTGCACATACAGCCCCCTCTTTGTCAATATCTGCCCAGTCAATAAAAATCCAGTCATTGCATTTCTTTACAATAAACCCTTCAGCATCCGTTCTGCCAATACAGAATTCCATCAGGCTTTTCATTTTAGGATAAATCAATTTTAAAAATTCTTTATCTTCATATCCCAGATAATATTCATATACACTCATTATCCAGAAAAAAGAATAATCTGTAATCGTATTAATATGACATTCTACCGGATCTTTCCCTCTGAGTGCCAGAATCGTTCGCCTGCTTATATCCTTATCCTGGTAAAGATACTGGTTTATTTTATATGCCTGATAAGCATCCCCTGACCAAATCCAACGGTCTCTCTTAATCCCATCCAGAAAAAATTCTCTGCTGTTCAAATGGAAGGTATATTCCGATATCTCCCAAATTCTATTTAATAAATCATCATTGCACTGAAACCTTTTCACCGGTTCAAGGGGAAAATATTCTTCTTTTGCAGATACTTCAATTTCGTTTGAGGTCTCCACCAGAATATAGCGAAAGGCTCTGTTTCGGAATACCTTTTCTTCCTGTACATGATCAGTCTTTTCATATAGGTAACAATGTTCTTTATCAAGCGCTTCCGTTCTGGATTCCCCATAATAAATGTTAAGTACCCCTTCTTTTCCGCTGCTTCTGATCAAAACCGAAGCAAATATCTCTTTCCCAAAATCGTATAAAATCCCTTCTTCCAACCGTTCTTTGGAAATTGGCACGATATCCTTATATGAAAACGGGAATATGTCGGGCGTTCTGTTTTTATCAAAATACAGCTCATTAAAACCTGCCTGCACCCATTCATCACTGTACATATTTGCTTCCCAGGAAGAATCACTGGCCGCATCCGCTCCCTCTGCATAGAGTGCCGGCAGCCCCTCCAAATGGAATACAACCGCCAAAAAGTCGTGTTCTCCTTCCGGCAATTGAATCATTTCCCCATATGGATATTTTTTTCCATCCACGTCAAAATATCCATTTCCATTTGCATAAACACAGATTCTGGTTTCCTTTTCAAAAACTGCTTTTTTTCGGAATCTCACATTGTGGCAGCAATCATCAAGGCGCCAGAATGCCGGCCACATAATATTCCTTTCTTCTCTCCTGGTATTCACCTTTAATGCGTGATATATCTCAAAATCACCCGGATACCAGATCCACCGTGCTCTTTGACTGTTACTGCCCTCTTGTGCGTTAAATTTGCCATAATTATCTGTCATAGTTCTACCATCTTTCTTCTATATATTAAGGTCTAGCCTTTGACTGCACCATCTACTAATCCCTTTACAATATATTTTTGAGCAAAAATAAAGAAAAGAACCACCGGGATCATAGATAATACCGCGGCTGCAAAAGCCAGATTATAATTTGATGAATACTGACCAAAGAAAACATACTGCTGTATCGGAATTGTTTTCACCGTATCTTTTTGCAAAACCAACAGCGATACATTAAATTCATTCCAGGTCCAAAGTGTCATCAGCGTTGCAATGGTAAAGGTAATGGGTTTTAAAAGAGGAAATATAATACTCCAGAAAATTTTTCCTCCAGTACACCCCTCCATTTTCGCTGCCTCCTCCAATTCCACCGGAAGTGCTTTTACGAATCCTGTATAAAGCATCACTGCAAAAGGAAGATTTACTGCGGCAACAATAATCATAACTCCCATATGGGTATTGAGCATCCCCAGTGATTTGAACATTTTATAAATCGGAATCATTACGGTCTGAAAGGGAAGCATCATAGATGCCATTAATACCATTTCATAGATTTTCATGGAACGTTTATGATAGAACCTGCCGATTGCATATCCCGCAGTAGATGCGCATAATACAATAAGTGCAACCGTCCCCACTGTAATAATGATACTGTTTAAGAAGCTTTGAGCAATTTTAGCCTGTTCCGCTGCCTGGGCAAAATTTTCAAAATGCAATATCTTTGGAAGCCCCAGAACATTGCCGGTTGTTTCTTGTGGGGTCTTAAAAGATAAAAGAATGCTGATCAGAAATGGAGCCAGAAAGACAACTGCCAGCAAATATACAGCAATGTTAGCAACAATTACACCAGGTGTGAATTTTTTTCTCATCTTAGTACTCCACCTCTCTTCTTCTGAAGAATCTCAGCATAAGCGTCCCGATGAGAGCCAGCATCACCATGAAAACAAAAGATACTGCCTGCCCATATCCTGCTTTTTGGAAAGAGAACAGATTTTTATATATATAAATAGCCAGTGTTTCGGAAGACCCTGCCGGACCTCCCCCGGTTGCAGCCATTACTGTACCAAATTCACGAAGGGCGGTAGTAAATGTTAACGTAATGCAGATCGTAAATGTAGGAATCAGCATGGGCAGAGTCACATACCGGAATTGCTGCCATAAAGTTGCACCATCTATCGCCGATGCTTCATAATACATATCCGGAATGTTATCCAGCCCAGCCATATAAATAATCAGATTAGATCCAACTGCATTCCAAAGTGCAATCACGATGATCCCTGAAATTACCGTAGACGGATTTCCTAACAAACTATGTATCCCAAATACTGCCGAAAATACATCTTTGTAAATAAATCCCCAAACAAATGCAGCCAGCACAGAGCTGAGTACCATCGGAATAAAGAACACCGTCTTTAAAACCTTACTTCCTTTAATCCATCTGTTCAATAATAATGCCAATATTAAAGATAAAATATTATTCAGTCCGGTGTAACCAATCCCATAAATGAAAGTATTCTTAATTGGCTGCAGTACACTTTTATCTGTAAAAAACGTCTTGAAATTCTGCAAGCCATTATAATTGTATGTTTGAGAAATGCCATCCCAATCCGTAAACGCAATATTAATCCCCATAATAAAAGGAATTACAATAGCAAAAATAAATAGAATGGCAGACGGCAATGCAAATAGAAGATAACTCTTGTTCGATTTCATTTCCTCATCCTTTCTGTTCCCACATCCCAAATACCGGGATGTGGAATACTGGAATTATTCTATTTACCTTCAGCCCCTGCGATACGGTCAAACTCTTCATCCAGGTTCTTCAATAATGCCTCTACATCCTTCTCTTCCGACAGCAAGTGTTTAGAAACCAGTGTTTCAAGTGCCGTTCTGTATTCATTTGGGAAATTATGGTCAATAGACCCCTGACTGAACGTCTTGCCGCTTTCCACATAAGCATTGATATCCTGTAATGCAGGATCATCCTCCGGTGCTTTTGCTCCCTTCACAATCGTTGGAGTGTGAGATAGTTCCGATCCTCTGGTCGCCGCTTCCGGAGATGAAATATACGCAAGAAATTTAAGGGCTTCCTCTTTATTCGGTGAATCGCTGTAAACACCCGATCCGGATGCTGCAGACTGAATGACCATAACCGTATCATCTGCCTCATTGCTGTAAGGCATGGCAAAGATCCCAAGGTTAACATCCGGATTCTTTCCCTGCACATGTGTAACAGCCCAGTTTCCGCACAAAATCATTGCCGCTTTTCCAGTTGCCATTAAATCACCGGCACCATTCCAGTCTGTACCAAACGGATCATCATTCGTATATTGGAAACGATCTGTAAAACGCTGAAATTCATCTCTCCAAAGATCACTGTCCACAAATTTTTTCTGTCTGCTGATCACATCAATAATCGCATTTTCATCCTGAGCCAATACCGAGGTAATATAATCCGTCTGCAAATTCCCCGAAATGCACCAGGACTCTTTAAATCCATTGGCAATAGGTACAATACCGGCTGACTGCAGCTTCTGGCAAGCGGAATCAAATTCATCAATTGTTTTGGGCACCTCTTGAATTCCTGCCTGTTTGAACAAATCTTTGTCATAGGTCACGCACATCGTACCAAAAGAGTTAGATACTGCCATTATCTTATCATCTACCGTAAGGCTTGCAAGATCCTTCTTATCAAAGTTCTTCATAAACTCTTCGTTAGAAAGATCCGTAAGGTATCCGTTCTTTGCAAAAGACTTTAATAAATCCCCCTCCACATACATAAGGTCCGGCGCATCGCCGCTTGCGATTTTCGTCTGTACGGATGTCACATAATTATCAAATGCCAGCCTCTGGATATCCACCTTGATATTCGGATTCTCTTCCATAAACTTCTTTGCCATTTCATCTTCCCATTGTGTATCTGTATCCTGCCCCGTATTTTTCATCCAGGTAATCGTAACATTTTTATCCTCTTTATTCCCCGCCTTTGCTTCATTTTGTGCCCCAGCGCAGCCCGTACACAATCCAGCCAGCAATGTACCTACAATAACCGTTGCTAAAACCCTCTTCATTTTCAATTCCTCCTGTTCCTTTTGATAGGTATATTGTAAGTCCTGTAACGGCAGCGGAACAATTAACAAATTATCCATTTCTTTCACTATTTATGGTTTTTAAACTCCTGCACCGTCATATGAGTCATTTTCTTAAAGATCGTGGAGAAATATGTAGTATTTTTGAAACCGACTTCCTCTGCAATCTCATATACTTTCATACCTGTATTTGTAATCAGCTCTTTGGCAAGTTCAATCCGGCATCGATTCATATATGTCACCATATTTTCTCCCGTCTCCTTCTTAAACAAATTAGATAAATAATTTTCGCTAAGTCCTATATAACCAGCTACCTCCCTCAAATTAATATCTTCTTTAAAATGTTCCCGTATGTATGTAATCGCACGGGTAATATCTTTGCTATAAGCCTTTTTTCCAGCCATCATGACTGCGTAAACCGGTCGTAAGTAATTATTCAGTGCCTCCATTTTACCAAGGAAGCTGTTTTCTTTCTCCAAAGATTCTTTTAATCCGTCCAAATCACCCGCAGATATTCTCTTAATTGATTTCTTTTTCAAGACCTCCGTATAAATAAAGATATAGACATCCTGCAACAGTTTATTCAAATACTCCACCGCTGGCTGCTCACGCAATATCTGCTCTCCCAAATGGTGTAATTCTACTGTAAGTCCTTCCATGTCCTGATGAAAAACTGCATATTGCAGAGACTCATAACTCACCTTCACTACAGACGATTCTATAACTGTACCCAGAGACCCGTAATCATAAATCTGATCTTTCCCCATGTAAACACTTCTTGCAAATGCCGATTCTGCCTGTTTATAAGCCAGCTTTATTCCATCCCATCTGTAGCAAAAATCACTTACCCCCAATGTAACTTCCTGATATCCCTTATCCTTTAAGTGATGATAGATATCCATCATAAATTTCTGCTTTTTCTCATGCACCTCACTCATACTTTTACAAATGCCAAAGTCATATATTAAAAAACATCTGCATTCATCTATCGGACAAAACGCTAAACGCTTCGGCCTGATTATTTTTAAAGTATTAATCGTATCTTTCCCCATGTCCCGGTTTGTTTCAATAATTATAACACTGATTTGCACTTCACTTCCAATTTCTAAAAGCTCCATACATGTCCTTAACTGTTCCCTGGAATACTCCTTTCCTTCCACAATACTTTTCAGGAATCCTTCAATAAAAAAGTTTTCTTTTTGCATTATAAACTGCTGATGCGCTTTCGACTTCTGCATGTGCAGCAATTTATTTTTCATTTCCATAATCACCTGCTCGGTTTTCTCTTCCTCCATATCATATTTCAAAATATAATCTTCAGCACCGCATTTTAGAGATTCTTTCACAAATTCAAAATCATCGTAAGCACTTAATGCTACAAACAACACGTCCGGATATTCTTGTTTAGCCATTCGGATAAGCTCTACCCCATTTATAAGCGGCATACTCATATCAGTAACAACCAAATGAAATATCTCCTGATGCATGAGCTCCAATGCCTGTTTTCCATTTACAGCTTCCGCTGAAATAACAAAATTATACTTTTTCCAGGGTATCATTTCTTTCGCTGCATATCTGAAATTTTGATCATCGTCAACGATTAGTACTTTATAACTGCTCATAAAGCTCTACCTCCTTCGTTTCCTGATACAATGGCAGTCTGATTTCAATCTTCGTTCCTTCTCCTTCTTCACTAGTAATTCGGAAATCATAAGCATTTTTGTAATATGCAGATAATCTTTCCATTACAATTTTGATACCTATACTATTAAAACCCTTATACTTTTTCTCTTTATGCAAAATCTCATCCAGCCTTTCTTCTGAGAATCCTACTCCATTATCCTCAATCCTTAAGACTAAAGAATGATCCTCTGCTGATACCTTTATCCTTATTTCTCCCTCACCCGTAGACATGTCAATACCGTGATAGATAGAGTTTTCTACTAATGGCTGCAATATAAACCCCAGCATCTTAAATTCCTTTGCAAGAGGATCCACTTCATAAACAACTTGAAAAGCATCTCCATATTTCGCCTTTTGTAAAAATATATACTGGTGAATGTAGTTTACTTCTTCTTCTACCGTAATGAAAGCATCCGTCTTTTTTATAGCAAAACGCATAAGGGATATTACAGAATCCACCATTTTCTCCACTTCCGGATCATTTTTCTTGTGAGCAAGCCATTTCACAGATCCCAGCGTATTGTAAAGAAAATGGGGATTAATCTGTGCCTGAAGTGCATTAAACTCGGCCTCTTCTTTAGCAAATTTCTCTTTTGCTAAATTGTCAATCAGATTCTCAATCTGAACAGACATATAATTAAACTGTAATCCAAGCATACCAATTTCGTCATAGCTAACCGGCCGGACTCTTGCTTTAAAATCCCCCTTTTCAATCTTCTTCATATTCTCTTCCATAAGTGTTAAATTCCTGGTAATCGTTTTGGATATAATCCAGGTAAATAATACTGCAAATCCAATGCTCACCAGTGCAATTAGAGCAGCTGCCAGAAAAATAAACTCCTCTTTCTTCATCAGTTCCCGCACTTTTATCAGACTTATAACATGCCACTGCTTCTTACTGCTTAAAATACTTGTTACCTGATATTCCTCATTCTCATAACTCACTCTGTAGTTTTTGAGAAAATAATCTTTATCTTCATCAAATACAATTCCCTGTAAAGATTGATTCTCTAAATCATAACAATAGTTTTGCAATACTGCTGAATGGGCATTGGTAATAATAAGATTCTCATTCGATAACAGTTCGTCTCCCCTGTCAATAAAGTCAAAAAAGGTCTGGTTCATAAAAAAGCACAGCAATCCCTTTTCCTCAAAATTCTTGTCATTTACAATCATTCTTACAAATACAATCTCACCATCCATCACCGTCCATGCAATCGGACTGCTTTTTGTCACTAATCCCCTTAGATCATTCAGCTTCTTTTTAGCATCTGACATATCCTGTACCTCAGTTCCGCTTCTGCTAAACCGATATACCATTCCATACTTTGATTCTAGAATCGCTGCCCTGGAATACTGATAAAGGGATGGCTGCTGTATAATTGTATCTGCAAAGTTCGTGTTCTTCTCCACGTATTCGACAGAATCATCTTCAATATTTTTCTGCGACAGTAACTCCTTTGTACTCTGAAAATTAACAATTCGATATGATGTACTTTCAAACTCCCCAATACGTTCATCCAGATTATAAGCAATTTGCTTTACCAGGTTATTCGATAACTTTTCAGCATTTTCTACCATAATCTCCTTAAAAATAATAATACCAGCAATACCTGAACATAATATTGCAAATACGCTGACAAATATAAGAGAAATCATAATCTTCCTCTTCAATTTCATATTTTTCAACTGCTTCATCATCAGTAATAGATTATCCCACATAATATTCATCTTTTAGAAGAGCCAATTGGTAATTAAAATATTATTACTTCAATATTACTTCAATAAATCCTGCCCTTCTTACCTCCTCCTTTTCTGATATGATCCCTCCTGATGTTCCCTCCCAATATATTTCCTCCTAATATGTTCCACTAATATATTTCCTCCTAATATGTTTCCTCCTGATATGTTCCCTCCTAATATGATCCCTCCTAATATGTTCCCTCCTAATATCACCTACAGTTTAATACATTACCTTGGAATCTACAATATAATTATTAGTCCCATACGGCACCTGATCCGTAGATAAATTAATCTCGGGCTTATAAAAAAGCGCACAAAAAAAGCAGCTATCCTTAGCTGCCTTACATGCATATACCTTCAAAATCACACATAGAAATTCATCAAATTATCATCCGTTCTTGCATTACCAACTTCGTTGATTATATCAACTTTATTGACATTATCCTAAACCTTATGGATAAGCCTTCGACCTATTAGTATTAGTCAGCTCCATACATT
>OKWQ01000055.1_pt1 | contig 152890 bp, 112 predicted proteins | sample 1607071 | NCBI WGS metagenome assembly OKWQ01 (sample SAMN07501039, study PRJEB24779) | human gut metagenome
ATGTTTACTTAAGGAAACTCCTTCTCATATACATTCAAAGGAGTAAGTTCGCTTTAGCCAAATCAAAGATTTGGATGTTTACTTAAGGAAACTCCTTCTCATATACATTCAAAGGAGTAAGTTCGCTTTAGCCAAATCAAAGATTTGGATGCTTACTTAAAATAATACGACTGAAGCAACAAAAATTAACTTCATTGAATGTTCTTCTCATTGTAGTTTTAAAATAGCAGAGGCTCTTCAAATAACTTTATCCTAAAACTCAAAAGTAATTTATATAAAAAAAGAAAGCCAGCTCAAACTGACTTTCAACCATGATTATTCATTTCAAATTCTTGCATTCTATTTAAGTTTAAAACTTACTTATGCATTTTTAGCATTACTTTGTCTCGTGATATTCAGTAGTACTCCCATGAATATCATATTAATTACCAGGGACGATCCTCCATAACTAATGAATGGAAGTGGAACCCCTGTTACAGGCATTGAACCTGAAACAACAGCAATATTGATAAGTGCTTGGAAAATAACTACCGATGTTATGCCTGTTGCAAGTAACGAACCATATAAGTCCTTCGCCTTTGATGCAGCAACAATACCTCGCCAAAGGAAAATAATAAATAAAGTTATTACTATCATTACACCTATATACCCAAGTTCCTCACCTATTACTGCTAAGATAAAGTCATTGTGAGGCTCTGGAATGTAAAAACACTTTTGTCTTGACTGTCCAATACCAACTCCAGTTAATCCTCCTGACCCTAAAGCAAGCAAGGATTGTATAAGCTGATATCCTGTGTCTTGAGCATCTGCCCATGGATTCATAAAACCTGTAAGTCTTTCCATTCTATAAGGTTCAATAGCAATAAAGGTTGCTCCAAAACCAAGTACGCCTCCTGCTAAAAGTCCCATCTGGCTAATCTTTGTGCCTGCTACAAACAGCATCATAACACATACCATTATTGTTACCATTGTAATACTAAGGTTCTTCTCTAAAAGGATCATTGCAGCAACCGCCCCTGTAAATGCAAGGTTTGGAACTACTCCCTTCCAGAATTTTTTAATGTTTTGTGTGTTATTTGCAATGTTTTTAGCTACAAATAAAGCTACCACATACTTTGCAAGCTCCGAAGGCTGGAAAGACGCTGGTCCTAACCTTATCCATCTTTGAGCCCCTTTAACGGGTGCAAATGCAAAAACTGCACATAATAAAATAAAAGTTATTATTATAATCACTCTAGTCCACTTTTTATACACATGATAATCGATATTCATGGTTACTATCATGGCGATTGTTCCTAAAACAGCCCAAGCAAGCTGTCTCCATAAAAAGTATTCTGCATCATCATATTTAAATGCTGAAAAATAGGAGCTAGCACTATAAACCATAACAACTCCTATGGTAACCAGCATGATAATAGTGGCGAACAGAACAAAGTCAATGTCTCCTAATCTAATTTTGGTTTTTTTCACTCTAACTCCCCCTATAGCATTCTTACTTTTTAACTTTTAGTACATATTAATTATAGCTAAGAATCCTACTAAGCATAAAAGTACAGTTATGATTGAGAATACTGCAACAATCTTACTTTCATGCCATCCCTTTAACTCAAAGTGATGGTGAAGTGGTGCCATTTTAAATACTCTTTTTCCTGTAAGCTTAAAGGATGTAACTTGTATAATTACTGATAAAGTTTCTGCTACATATATTCCACCTACGATGATAACTACTAGTTCAAGCTTTAATATCATAGCAATGGCTCCAATAGCTCCACCTATTGCTAAAGACCCTGCATCTCCCATAAAGATTTGTGCAGGATATGAGTTGTACTTTAAGAAGCCTAAGATAGCTCCTGCTAAAATTCCACAGAACATAGCTAAAGTATAATATCCCATAGCAAAACTTACTATTGCAAAGAAAGTCATTACTAATAAAGTTACTGAACTACATAATCCATCAAGACCGTCAGTAAGATTTACTGCGTTAGTTACAGCTGCAAAGTAAACTACTATAAAAGGAATAAATAATATCTTTAAATCTAAAGTAGTTCCACCAACAAAAGGTATCAATATATCAGTTCCAATTCTTGAGGAAGCTGTATATCCAAAGAATACCGATACAATAACTAAAAGCAGCATCTTCTGATAACTTTTAAGACCTTCATTTTTCTTTTTAATAATTTTAAGTGCATCATCTAAAAGTCCAATTGCTCCAAAGGCAACAAGAGCATAAACTGCAAGCATAGCTTCATCCTTAGGGTTTCTCACCATAATTACCATGGTTAAGCAGGTAGCAATGATAAATATGATTCCTCCCATGGTTGGAGTTCCTTGTTTTTTTAAATGACTTTGAGGACCATCCTCTCTTATGTTTTGACCAAATTTAAACTTGTGTAGCGCCGGAATGATAAGGGGCGCTATTCCAAAAGAAACTATGAATGCTACTAATACAGAATATATTAATTTATTCATATTCTAATCCCTCCCTATATACTTTTCTTTTGTAATTCATTAATAATATTTTCAAATTTCATTGATCTAGATGCTTTAACTAAAAGTACATCTCCATCCTTTAAGTTTTGCTTTAAATAGTGAACTATATCTTCAATTGAGTCGAAGGCTTTGAAGTTTTCACTTCCAAATCCAGCTTCAAAATCCGAATTAAATTCACCTAAAGTAATCAGCATATCAACCTTTGAATCCTTTGCATACTTAGCAACTTCTTCGTGAGCCTTTGGAGATTCTTCTCCAAGCTCCTTCATTGTTCCAAGTACAGCAATTTTTCTGCCTTCATAGGTTTTTAAAACCTCTAAAGCTGCAATCATGGAATCAGGGCTAGCATTATAAGCATCATTTATGATGGTATATCCTTCATGTTTTATAACATCTAGTCTCATTGAGGTAGCTTCTAAATTCTTAATACCCTCTGCTATTTCTTCATAGCTAACTCCAAGGTGTCTTGCCACCGCAACTGCAAGAAGAGAGTTCAGCACATTATGCTTTCCTGGAACAGGAACAAAAATTGTTTGGTCTATTGCCCTTCCATTCTCTTTTACAGAAAACTCAATATTATCCTTATTTATAATTATTCTACAACCTTTGAAATTATAATCACTTTCTGTACCAATTTTTACTATTTTATAATTGTTACTTTCAAGATCGTGAAGTTTATCATTTTCTCCATTAACTATAAGCACATTGTTTTCATTAAAAAGAGTAGTGATTTCTAATTTTGCTTTTAAAATATTATCCCTGGTTTTTAAATTTTCCATATGAGAAGTTCCAATATTAGTTATTACGGCAATATCTGGTTTTGCAACCCTTGCTAAGGTCTCAATCTCTCCAAGATTACTCATGCCCATTTCTAAGATGGCTACTTCATAGTCCTTATTTAACTCCAATATCATTAAAGGCATTCCAATATCATTATTGAAGTTTCCTTTAGTTTTAAACACTTTATATTTTTCACTTAAAGCTGCTGCTATTAAGTCTTTTGTAGATGTTTTTCCTGTAGAGCCTGTAATTCCAACAACCTTAATATCTAAAGTATCTATATAGAAGCTTGCTAAGTCTAATAAAGCTTTTTTAGTATCTTCAACTAAGACTATAGATGAATCCTCACTAAAAGATTTATATTCTTCTTCCTTGTGAACTATTACAAGTCCAGCTCCATTTTCTAAAACATTATCCACAAATTTGTGAGCATCAAAGTTTTCACCTTTTATAGCAAAGAATATATCTCCCTTATTAACCTTTCTGCTATCTATTACAACCCTTGAGAAATCCCTTTGTTTCCCTTCAACTAATAGTTTGCCTCCTATAGCTTTTACTATATCCTGTAACTTTATATTGTCCATTAAAGCTTCAACTCCTTCATTAGCTTTAAGACTACTTCCTTCTCATCAAAATGGATAGTCTCATTTTTAAGTATTTGATAAGTTTCATGACCTTTTCCAGCAATTACTATAATATCCCCTTTTTGAGCCATTAGCAATGCTTCTTTAATTGCTTCTTCTCTATTTTCAACAACCTTGTAGTTTTCTTGCTTTACACCAGCCACAATATCATCAAGAATTGCATACGGATCTTCACTTCTAGGATTGTCAGATGTAATGATAGCTATATCGCTAAGATTAGTTCCGATTTCACCCATAATTGGTCTCTTGGTTTTATCTCTATCTCCACCACAGCCAAAGATACAAATTAATCTTCCAGTGGTTAGCTCCCTTAAATTTTCAAGGATATTTTTAAGACTGTCAGGAGTATGCGAATAATCTCTAATAACCTGGAACCCTGAATTCATTCCTAAAGTTAAGTTTTCACATCTTCCTGGTACTGTAACCATGGCAAGAGCTTTAATGATTACATCTATATCTATTCCTTGATTTAAAGCTGCACCAATACAGCCTAGTGCATTATACACATTGTATCTGCCCGGAATAGATAAAACCACCTTCTTAATTTCACCCTTATATTCTAAGTCAAATATCATTCCTGTGGCTTCTAAATCTATATCTTCTCCTCTTAAGTCACTTACCTTTTCTATTGAATAAGTTGTAACTTTTGAAGCTTCTTTCGCTGTTACTTCTTTAATTAATCTTGCACCATACTCATCATCAGCATTAATTATAGAACTTTTACTTATATCAAACAATTTCGCTTTTGCTTTATAATAATTCTCAAAGGTTTTATGAAAATCCAAATGATCTTGAGTTAAATTTGTAAAAATACCTTCTTCGAATTTCGTACCATATACTCTGTAAAGATCTAAGGAATGAGATGAAACCTCCATTACACAGTAATCTACTCCAGCTTCAACCATTTTATTAAATAGTTCTTGAAGTTCAAGTGATTCTGGAGTTGTCCTTTCTGCATGAAGCTCTTCACTTCCTATATAATTAGCAATTGTACCAATTAAACCTACCTTATAACCTGAAGCTTCTAAAATAGCTTTAATCATAAATGCAGAGGTAGTTTTCCCATTAGTACCTGTAATACCAATAAGCTTCATTTTTCTGCTTGGATTATCATAAAAGTTACATGAAGCCATAGCTAAAGCTTTCCTTCCATTCTCAACCTTTATGTAGGTAACACCTTCGATTTGCTCTATGTCTCTTTCTACAATTACAACCTTTGCTCCATTTTCAACAGCCTTAGCTATAAATTTATGTCCATCTGTGCTAAAGCCTGTGATTGCAAAGAATACATCCCCTTTCTGAACCTTTCTGCTGTCATACTGGGGATTATTTATTTCTATATCTTTTTCTCCACTAACAAATTCATAGTTCAAACCCGCCAATAAATCTACTATTTTCATTTAATAAACCACTTCCTTAAATAAGTCTTTATAGAACCCTTTATAGCATACAAAATCCGGTAGCACAAGTCAAACTGTAACTACCGGATAATTAATAATTTTGAGTTACACTAATAATTATAACCCTAATTTTGTGCAACTTACTCCCCCTAATAAATATTAGAAGAAGTGCCCTAATTTATAACCTTTAAAAGATTACTACTTCATTTAATCCTGCAGCATATCCTAGATTATTATCTCATGTCTAATCTGATAAAACTCCTAATGTAAAGGTTACTGTCGTGCCCTTCTTAACAGTTTGACCACCTTCAATACTTTGGTCGACAACTAAACCATCCTTCACGAATTCAGCATTAAGGCCTAAGTCCTTAAAGAGAATCTGAATAGATTCTTTTGTAAAGCCCTTTAAATCTGGAACAATAACCATATCTCCATCTTCTGCTGCCTTACCTGCATAGAGGATAATTTCATTTCCTTCCTTCATTACAAAGCCTGGTTTCGGATTCATATCTGTTATGACATCTCCCTCACCTTCAACTCTAACAGTTAAACCAACATCAGTAATGACTTTCTTCGCTTCAGAAACTGACATTTTTCTAACTTCTGGAACAATGACGTCAGCCTTTAAGCTTTCTCCAGCATCCTTAAATGTACCTGTTGGTTTTAAAGAAGCATAATTTAATAATTCATAGAATAACTTTTGTCCTACTGGAGCTGCAATTTGTCCTGCATAATATAAAGCTGGGTTTGGTTCGTCAATAGAAATAAATACAGTAAATTGAGGATTATCAACTGGTGCCATACCAACAAAGGTTGATAGATACTTTCCATTTGCATACCCACCGTTAACAGTATCAACCTTTTGAGCTGTACCAGTCTTACTACCAATTCTATAACCATCTATATATGCTTTAGAGCTGCCTCCTGAGCTTGTAACCTGTTCAAGATTCAGCCTCATCTGCTCCATGGTATTTGAATCAAAAACTTTTTCCTTATTTATCTCATATTCATCATCAACAACAATCTCACCATCTTCATTTATATGAGTAACCTGCTTCATTAGATGAGGTGTTATTAAATAACCACCATTAGCAATGGCATTAAAAGCTCTCATATATTGAATTCCTGTGGTTGTATTAGTTTGTCCAAATGATATTGTAGCTAAGTCTGTTGATGATATATCCTTTGCATTTTTTATTAGTCCTGCTGATTCCCCTGGTAAATCTATACCAGTCTTTCTTCCAAGTCCAAACATTTTAATATACTTTGTTAAAGTTTCAGCTCCTAATCTTTCTCCAAGAGTCATAAATCCAACGTTACAAGAATTTTTTAATATTTCTACAAAGGTCTGTGGACCATGTCCTGAAGTCTTCCAACAGTGAATGGTTCTTCCTCCGATTGTTAATCCACCACCACAATTAAATGTATCATTTTCTGAAACTACATTTTCTTGAATTGCTGCTGTAGCCGTAACAACCTTGAAAATAGAACCTGGTTCATAAGCATCACTTACCATTCTATTTCTCCACATAGCCTGAATGTCATCGTCTGCCATTCCCTCAGGCCATGGATTATTTAAATCATAATCTGGAGCATTAGCTAGTCCTAAAATCTCTCCTGTGTTAGGATCCATTACCATTATAGAAACTGCCTTAGCCTGATTATCACTTAAAGCTTCTTCTGCTAGCTTCTCTGCAAAATATTGAATATTTTCATCTAAAGTTGTTGTTACATCTCTTCCATCTATAGGCTCTGTAAACTCTGAAATAGTGTATGGTAAATCTTCACTTTTTTGATCTATTTCAGAAATTCTTATACCAGGAACCCCTGCTAAGTACTTATTGTAATAAAGCTCAAGTCCAGTTAATCCATCACCATCTGAATTAGTATGACCAATAACATGGGATGCAAAAGCACCATTTGGATAATACCTCTTAGTGTCTGAAGAAATTACTATCCCCCTAATGTTATTAGCTTCACTATAAGCACGAAGAGCATCTGCTACATCCTTCTCAATTCTTCTTTTTAAGATTGCAGCTCCTCTTGGCTTACCATTAGGCAGCGGATTAGTCAAAATATGCAGTACATCTTCATATGATTTACCTACAATATCACAAATACCTCTTGCTACATCCTCCATGGATTTAGCAACATCTTCTGTACCCTTTACATTCGTTGCCAAGTCTGTTCTTAAAGTATTCAAGTCTAAATCTGCTCTGTATACATTAGCACTAACTGCAAGAGCATTTCCATTTCTGTCTAGTATCTTACCTCTTTTAGCATTTATCCTAACATCACTAGTCCATTGCTGCGTTGCTAAAGACTTATAATCTCCTTCTTTCACAAACATTACATAAGCCAGCCGCCCACAAAGTCCTACAAACACCATGAATGCTAAAATCATACAGACAACCATTCTTTTTTTCATCTGCACCTTATCAACAAAATTCTTTTTAGCCACCTATCTTACCTCACTATCCTCAAGCGAGAGTCTAAACCTTTGATTTAAGTTAACATCCAAAAGTAGCACTACCAAAGCTGTGCTCCAAAAGTGATGCTCCAAAAGTGATGCTCCAAATCTATGATTTGGTTAGCAAAACTTTCATAACGTGCATCTATGATTTGGTTAGCAAAACTTTCACAGCGTGCATCTATGATTTGGTTATCAGAACTTTCACAGAGTGCATCTTTAATTTATTCATGTTAAGTAAAGTGAGTTCCTAAAAATGATGCTGCAAAAGTGATGCTCTAAATCAATAATTTGGTCAGCAGAACTTTCACAGAGTGCATCTATTATTTAGTTTCTCAAACTTACTCTCCGAGCACTCCATCGAATGTAATTAGAAGTAGTTCCCTACTCCACTTAAATCTTCGATTCAGCCCTCAAACTTACTCCATCGCTTTAACGAATGAAGCTTCTTAATTAAATAATAAATCTTTGATTTTGCTAAATAGATTTTTGCCTTTTTGAGTTCCGTTATTTTCAGCAGCTACAGGTTCAACATTTTGCATATCAACATAAACAGCCTCTCCACTCTTAGGCTTAATCATATTCAGCTCTTTTGTTGCCACTTCTTCTATGTAAGCTATGTTGTCATATTTAAGAAGCTTAACACTAAGTGCTTCACTTTCTTCCTTCATCACGTGTATCTTTTCTTGTAAAGATATTATTTCCTTTTGGTCAGCATAAATAGAACCATAACGTCCAACAATGGTTAACCCCACAACTCCTGCAGCTACAATACTTCCATTAAACTTTAAAAATTTTAATATCTTAACTTTTCTTGCTTTTCTTCGTTCTTCTTTACGTTGCCTGTCAATTTCAGGATTCTTTACCCTTTCTTTAGGCAACGGTCTAGCTGCTGCTTTTAAAGCATTGCTTCCACTGACTGCAATCTTTCTGTTTTCTACTTCCATTTTACTACCCCCATATGGTTTTTAGAACTAAATTTTTCTACATCCCCTCAATTTTGCACTTCTGCTTCTTGAATTGTTATCAAGTTCTTCCTTTGTAGCTTCAATTGGTTTTTTGTTAATTAACTTAATTATTGGTTCCTTACCACAAACACACATTGGCAGATTCTTAGGACATGTACATGGGTCAGTTAATTCTTTAAACTTAACCTTAACAATCCTATCCTCTAAAGAATGGAAGGTTATTATTGCCATTACACCATCCTTATTTAAAGCTTCTATGCCATCCTCAATAGTTTGATTTAATATACTTAACTCTCTGTTAACTTCTATTCTCACTGCTTGGAATGTTCTCTTTGCAGGATGACCTCCCTCTCTTTTAAATTTAGCTGGTATACATTCATCGATGATACTTACTAATTCGAAAGTTGTTTCTATAGGCTTAATCTTTCTTTTCTCAACTATTCTTTCTGCAATTCTTCTAGAAAACTTTTCTTCTCCATATTCCTTAAGTATCTTATAAATTTCATCTGAGCTGTACTCGTTAATTACATTGTAAGCTGAAAAAGCTTCTTCTCTGTTCATCCTCATATCTAAAGGTGCATCCTTCATGTAACTGAAGCCTCTTTCTCCCTCATCAAGCTGATAAGAGGATACTCCTAAGTCCATTAGAATACCATCAACCTTTTCAATTTCAAGTTCCTTTAGTATTTCTTTTATATTGTAGAAATTGTTATGTACGAAGGTAACATTATTATATTCCTTTAATCTTTCCTTTGCTGCTGCAAGAGCATCTAAATCTTGATCAATCCCAATTAATCTTCCTTTTTCAGAAAGTTTCTTTAAAATCTCACTTGAATGTCCTGCCCCCCCAAGAGTACAATCCACATATATGCCGTCTTCTTTTATATCTAACATGTCTATACATTCGTTTAGCATTACAGAATAATGTTTAAATTCCATTGTAATATTCTCCTTCTTTTGTAAATGTCCATAAAGGCACTATTTTTTACTCCCCTCATATTCCTTCGGTGGAGTACGTCCCCCTACCCAAATCAAAGGTTTGGTATGTCACGCATACTATATTGTATCATAATAATTCTATAAAATAATAGTAATTCCTTTTAATTATCGGTCAAATTCATAAAAACTTTTTAGCAAATTAATAAAAATACCCAAAATAATTTTTATATTCTCAATTATTATACCATAATTTTACTTTTGTTATTGTTTTTTCTACAGCATATCGCCATCTTTGATTGATATTTGTAGAATGATAGCAGACTCTTCACTAATTCTCGCTAAGAATGTAGAATTTACCATGTAGAATCATGATATAACGCTGACTATAAAGTTGTATTTCTTATTATTTTAATTTTGAAGGAAATATTATACCTAAATATAGGTTTTTTTTCTTCCTTTTAAAATAGAAAATTCAAATGAATAATTCAAATGTTTAGCTTAATATCTTAGAAATAAATTTTAACTACAATTCTATAGTGATCCTTTTATTATTTTCCTTATAAGAAGGTGATTCTAAATTAATTGAAGGCTCATTTACTTGAAATTACCCTGTCACTAGAGTATAATCTTAAAAGATACTCCTTCTAAAGTCTATTCGAAGGAGTAATTTATGTGTTATCAAATTATTATTGACACATGGACTTAAACTCAGACTTAAATTTACAAAATAATCTTTGGTTTATATAGAGATAAGAAAGGACGAATTTAAAATATGAAATTAGGAATAGTAGGGTTACCGAACGTAGGAAAAAGTACATTATTTAATGCTATAACAAAAGCAGGTGCAGAATCTGCAAACTACCCATTCTGTACAATCGAGCCAAACGTAGGAGTTGTTAGCGTTCCAGACAAGCGTCTAGAAGAATTACAAAAAATATATAACTCTAAAAAGCAGGTTCCAACTGCCATAGAGTTCTATGACATAGCAGGTCTAGTTAAAGGAGCAAGCAAAGGTGAAGGTTTAGGAAACAAGTTCCTTTCTCACATTAGAGAAGTTGAATCTATCGTTCATACTGTTAGATGCTTTAGCGACGATAACGTAGTTCACGTTGAAGGTTCAGTATCTCCAATCAGAGATATCGAGACAATAAACCTTGAGTTAATCTTCGCTGACCTTGAAGTTCTTGAAAGAAGAATGGAAAAATCAATTAAATTAGTACGTTCTGGAGACAAAACTGCTAAAGCTGAATATGCAATCATGGAAAAGGTTAAAGCTCAACTTGAAGCTAACAAACCAGTAAGAACTCTTGAAGTTAACGAAGATGAAGCTGAATTCATAAAGGGCTTATTCTTAATAACTTCAAAACCTGTTCTATACGCTTGTAACGTAAGTGAAGATGATTTAATGGAATGCGGTGGAGAAAATGACATGGTTAAAGAAGTAGAAGCTTACGCAGCTGCTGAAAACTCTGGAATAATCATCGTATGTGCAAAACTTGAAGAAGAATTATCAGGCCTTGATGACGAAGAAAAAGCTGACATGCTTTCTGAGTACGGCTTAACTGAATCTGGTCTTGATAAATTAATCCAAGCAAGTTATAAATTACTTGGACTAATGAGCTACTTAACCGCTGGAGTTCAAGAAGTAAGAGCTTGGACAATCAAAGTTGGAACAAAAGCTCCTGCAGCTGCTGGAAAAATCCACAGCGACATCGAGCGTGGTTTCATCAGAGCAGAAATCGTATCTTTCGATAAACTTGTTGAATGTGGTTCTGAAGCTGCTGCTAAAGAAAAAGGTTACTACAGACTTGAAGGTAAAGAATACGTAATGCAAGACGGAGACGTTGTAAACTTTAGATTTAACGTATAATTTAAAATCCTTTTTTAATTAAGGATTACCAATGTAAAATTAAGATTTATGTTTGAAAGTCAGCTAAAGCTGACTTTCTTTTATTTTCCCAAAAACTACACCTTCAGACTCCTTTAAATAGAATTAATAATAGAAAAGCTATTGTTAATTCTACAAAAAAAGAAATCCAGCTCCGCTGGATTTCCACCTTAATACTTAATACTTAATACTTAATTCTTAATTTAAATAAGGCTTTGGGTCTGACTTTTTCTAGTACTTTTACTTTTCTTTTCTTCCTCTTTATCGGAATCTTTTTTATCCATATCCTTAATCAGCTTCTTTGCTGGCTCCTTCTTAACAGCTTTCTTTCCCTTTGGCTCTTTTTCACTTGGAACCTCTGCTGGCATTTTATCAGTTTCATTATCAACAGCTTTAACCGCAGTCTTTGCTACTGCCTTTTTCTTAGGTACAGCCTTTTTCTTTTCACTTTCTTTATACTTTTTCCCTTCAGTGGCAATAATCTTGGCTATACCCTCTCTTGTTACCTTTTTCTTCCCAAAAACAATTTCCATAGCATCTTCTACAACTTCCATGGTGTATATAGTAAAATCACCTTTAGCCACCGCTTCCTCTACTTCCTTAGAAAGAATCAAATTTCGAGCATTTGATTCTGGAATAATAATTCCCTTTCCTTCTACAGTATCTAATTCTTTGCATATATTAAAGAAGCCTTCTATTTTTTCATTAACTCCACCTATAGGCTGCACTACCCCAAACTGATTAATTGACCCTGTTAGCGCAATATTTTGTTTTATAGGAATCTTACATAGTGCAGATACCATAACAAGAGCTTCTGCTACCGAAGCACTATCTCCATCCACCATTCCATATATTTGTTCAAAGCTAAGGTTAAAATCTACAGGAAGCTTTGTATAACCTCCATTTAAGTTGCTCATATAGCCCTTTAGAATGCTGATAGCCTTAGTGTGAATCTTTCCACTTAAGTTTGATTCTCTTTGGCTATCAATGATTCTTCCTTCACCACTAAAACATGTACAGGTTATTCGCATAGGTTTTCCAAAGGATATATAACCTATATCAATAACTGAAAGCGCATTAATTTGCCCTATCGCCTCTCCAGTGAGATTAATGAGCATTTTACCTTCACTATATAAATTTGTATATTCTTCCTCTAGTAATTCTTTGTTATAAGCAACAGCTTCTATGGTTTCTCCGTCAATTTGCTTTTTATTTTCTTCTTTTGCCTTACAATCTGCAAGCAAAAGTATATTTGAAATTTCACTATGGTCAAATAAAAGCTTTTGCCTATCTTCAGCTTTTCTAGAAAGATACTTAGATAACTCCCTCATTCCACCATCAGTGATTGACATTAATTTATTCTCTTCAATAAATTCCTTAACTTCTCCTATCAAAAGGTTTTTAACAGAATTCTTAGCCTCTAAAATCCCCTTATACTCCGTTCTAATTTTAAAAATAGTTTTAAATTCACTATCATAATTATATAAGGTATCATAGATTTGAAAATCTCCAATTAAAATTACCTTTGTGTTAATATTCATTGGCTCTGGCTTTAATCCACCTAAGGTAAAGAGCTCAATATATCCTCTGTTATAATCTAAATCCACCTTCTCTGATAATAAAGATTTCTTTAAGTAATAATAGGATTGAGAATTACTAAAAAGGCTGTTTGCCTTAATAATAAGACAGCCCCCGTTTGCTCTCACATAACTTCCTGCTTTTATGGATTTCACATCAGATACATACATATTATTATGATTTTCATACTCTATATTTCCTAAAAGATTTGAAGTGCTTGGATCTTCTTCAAATATTACAGGTGGTGACTTAAGATCAGTATTATCTACTATTACATTAACATCGTATTTAGAAATTATCTCCTTAATTTCACTTTCATCATCTTCGTAATTAATTGAATAAGTTTCTAGCAGACTCTCTTCAATTTCATCCATAACATATTCAATATAACCCATTGCCTCACTATCTTCACCTAGTTCTTCCTCAATACTTTCAAGTAATGGTGCAACTTCCTCCTTTAAAAATCCCTGCATTATCTCTTTTAATCTTTCAAGCTCGTCATACTTCATATTACGAAGTTTATCTAGAATTTCATGAGCACTGACCTTTAAATCTGAAACTTTATCCATTATCTTGCTTCTTTCTTCTTCATTTAGTTCATCAAATTCATCCTCAGTCATTTCTTTACCTTCTACTAAAGGTACAAAGGTGAAACCTTCTCCGCCGATTCTTATATCAAACCCAAATTTCTTTGACTGATTTACAAGATCCTCAATTATCTTGCTTCGTCTATTCTTGATGGCCGTAACAAGTTCTTCTTTTTCTTTATTATCAAGATTATTATAAAACTTATATACTACCTCAGCATAAACCTCCTTCAATTCTTCAACCTTGTCCCTAAGAATATTTCCATATCCATTATTCACAAAAAGAGGTATTGGTGCCTTCTCATCCTCTTTAATGACATAGCATATATCCTTTGGCGGCTCTTGATTCTTTAGTATATACTTTACATAGCTAATTATATGTTTTATTCTCATTTTACAAAACTCATCAACTAAGTAAACATTATATCCGTCACTTTTCAAGCTTAAAGCAGTATTAATTCTTTTGTATACTTCTTCATACTGTGGTAATACAAATTCCCCATCTTTATCTGCTCTATTGCAATCGGCATTGAAATCATAAATAATCTGTTCAGAATTTAAAATTCTCTTCATACTGCCCTCCAATAAAATACTTTAATATTATATTAATATTCCTATGAAAGGACTTTTGGAACAAGAATAAGAAAACTTTGACAATAAATTTATTTTTAAATCCCCTTGCATTTTCTTATTATAAAACATAAACTTGTTATAATAATTCAATTATTATATAATAATGTTATTGTGTAGTATTAAGAGACTAAAAGGACTAATATTATACTGGATTATTTATTCTTCACGTAAAGGAGTTATTTATATGGGATTCAAAGACAAATTAACTCAAGGTTATACTAATGCCTTTATTAACAAATATGGAGACAGACTAACTCAAGTTCAAGGAAGAGCTCTTTCTGTTAAAACTGAGGAAAAATCTTTCCTAGGAATTTTAAATACTATTATTGTTACTATCGTTGTAAAGCAAGATAACCTTAGAACTGTAGCCACTTGTGTATACAAGAAAAAAAGATGGTTCAAAAAACCTACTTTCATGGCAGTATCACAAGGTCACTCTCTTCTAATTCAAGGTGTTAAGCCTGATTACTCTAAAAAGAAAAAGAAGAAGAAAAACAAGTTCAAAGATTGCATAACTATAATGAACGTTATGAACCTTACAACTAAAAAGGATCTAGTTCCAGTTGAAGGTGGTCAAAAGAAAGTTCAACGTGTTAGAGCGGATAAAAGATTTAAATAAAAAAAAGCCCAATGGGCTTTTTTTTATTTAATTTAAAATTACCTAACTTTATTCCCCACAAAAATCGCAATACTGTTAATAAAGCTGATTATTCCTGAGAAGAATACAATTATTAACCATTGTCCAAAAATTAGCGGAGTAGTATGGAATATAGCTTGGAACATTGGTATATAAACAATGCATAGTAAAGCTATTATAGATACAGCTACTGCCCCTAAAAGATACATATTAGTAAATGGATTAATCTCAAATAAAGAGTATCTTTCACTTCTGCATTCAAACACGTGGATTAATTGTGAGGTTATTAAAGTTCCAAGAGCTAAGGTTCTGCAGGTAGCTAAATCATAGCCATAATACTTACCTACAATGAAAGATAAAACTGTACATACTCCAATTAATGAACCTCTAATAAGTATTTTCTCCATTAATCCTCTGGCAAAAACATGTTCTCCCTTTGCCCTAGGCTTTTGCATCATTATATCCTTATCTGCAGGATCCACACCAAGTGCAATAGCTGGGAGTCCATCTGTTACTAAGTTTACAAATAGAATTTGGATTGGAAGAAGAGGTATTTCCAAGTAGAACAAAGAAGCTAGGAACATTGTTAAAACCTCTCCAAGGTTACAAGATAATAGATATCTTATAAACTTTCTAATATTGTCGTAAATTACACGGCCTTCCTCTACAGCAGTTACAATAGTTGAAAAGTTATCATCTAAAAGAATCATTGAAGCAGCTTCTTTAGTTACATCTGTACCAGATATCCCCATAGCTATTCCAATATCAGCTTCCTTAATTGCTGGTGCGTCATTTACACCATCTCCAGTCATTGCTACAATATTTCCTCTGCTCTTAAAGGCTCTTACAATTCTAAGCTTATGCTTAGGAGTAACCCTTGCAAAAATCTTATATTGGTCAATATTTTTGGAAAGGTCCTTATCAGTGATACGGTCAAGCTCTGCCCCTGTGATTACCTCTTTACTTTCACTACAGATATTTAATTCTCTACCTATGGCAAAGGCAGTATTTTTATGGTCTCCAGTGATCATAACAGGTCTAATTCCTGCAACTCTGCATTTTAAAACCGCATCCTTAACTTCTTTTCTTGGAGGGTCAATAATACCTGCCACTCCAACAAAGATAAGTCCGCTTTCAAGCTGGTCTCCTTTAATTAAATTGTCTGTTTTATATGCTCCAGCAATACATCTTAGTGCTCTAAAGCTCATGTCATCTATGAGTGCTTCCACACTTTTTCTATAAGCTAAAGTTAAAGGTTCCACCCTGCCATTAACTAAGATATAAGAACATCTGTCTATGACCTTTTCAGGAGCTCCCTTCATATAACAGGTTTCTTTTCTGGTTGCCTTGTCTCTCATTATAACAGACATCATTTTTCTATTAGAATCAAAAGGAATATCGAAGGTTCTTTCTACTTTAGCATTAAATTCTTCAACATCATGGAGTGTCTTGAAGAATCCCTTCACAAGGGCTGTTTCTGTTGGGTCTCCCATAAGTCCCTTTTCTAAATCTCGGGTATCTGGGTTGTAATTTGCATCATTACAATAGACAAATATTTTCTTAAGCATTTCATGATCAAAGGTTTTATTGTCTCCTACGTCATGAATCTTTCCATTATGAAGAAGCGCTACAACAGTCATCTTATTTTCCGTAAGAGTTCCTGTTTTATCACTACAGATTACAGATGTACACCCAAGGGTTTCAACTGCTGGAAGCTTTCTAACTAAAGCATTTTGCTTCAGCATCCTGGAAACTCCAAGTGCTAAGGCTACTGTAACTATAGCTGATAATCCCTCTGGAATCGCTGCAACGGCTAAGCTTACCCCTGATAAAAACATCACATAAGCATCTTCCCCTCTATATATTCCTAAGAAGGTTACAACTACACAAATAACAATACATAAAACTACTAATATTTTACCTAAGGAATTTAACCTTTCCTTTAGTGGAGAAGGTTCATCTTCAATGGAATGCAGCATATGAGCTATTTTACCCATTTCTGTGTTCATTCCTGTACCGAAAACCTTAGCCTTTCCTTTACCCATAAGCACAATTGTGCCCATGTATATGTTACTATCTCCCTGGTCTGGTTCTTTATGAACTCCAACGGATTCTCCTGTCAATAAAGACTCATCCACCATCATATTAGTTCCTTCAACTAGTATACAATCTGCTGGAATCCTATCTCCGCTTTCTAATATTACTAGATCGCCAGGTACTAGATAAATTGAGTTAATAACTTCGATTTTGCCATTTCTAATTACCTTAGCCGTAGGTGATGACAGCTTTTTCAGCTGTTCTAAGGATTTTTCAGTTTTATATTCCTGAACAAATCCTAAGATAGCATTCATTATAACGATTATTAATATCGTTATTGCATCTGCCTTATCGCCCATTACACCAGAAATTAGAGTTGCTACAATTAGTATCCATATTATTAAATCATTGAATTGACTTAAAAATATTTTTACAGGTGATACTGACTTTTTGCCTTGAAGTTCGTTTAACCCGTATTCTTTTAGTCTATCATCAATTTCTTTTGTTGATAGACCTCTGTACTCTTTTGCACCCACATTTTCTCCCCCTTTTTTTCTTAATTTTAAATCATTTGGGCATATACATATCTTTCACTTAAATATATGTATGTATACCCCAATATATGAAAAAATTAACTTTACATAAAACAAATAAACATTTAAAATACTAGGTATAAGTGAGAATCTAAATCTTTGACTTAGTTATTCAAGTTTACTCCTTCGGCTGATTTTCAGAAGGAGTTTATTAACTAAAGTTTTCGATTTGGACAAATGAACTTACTACTTAAAATAAATGTGCAAACATAATTAAGAAGTAAAGTTTTATATACAGCTATATAAATTACGCGCAAAAGGATGGTTTTTTAATGAAAAATTCAGTATATATAACAGGACATAGAAATCCAGATTCGGATTCTATCTGTGCGGCAATTGCATATGCAGAGTTTAAAAACAAAACTCAACGCATTAATGCCATTCCTATAAGACTTGGACCTATTAGTCCTGAAACACAATTTATATTAGATTATTTTGGAGTTGAACCTCCAAAGTTAGTTAAAACAGTAAAGCAGCAGGTAGCAGACTTAGAAATAGATAATGTAGCTCCTGTATCCCCTGACATATCATTAAAGATGGCTTGGTCAATAATGAAGCAGAAAAACATTAAAACTCTTCCAGTTACATATGGAAATGATAAATTAGCAGGTATTGTATCTGTTTCAAATATTGCTTCCAGCTACCTAGATATATGGGATAATTATATTCTTGCAAAGAGTAAAACAAAACTTAATAGTATAATAGAAACTTTATCAGGTAAAATTATTTATTTAGCTGATGAAAATGTGGTGCTTAAAGGTAAGGTTGTGGTTGCCATGATGGAACCAAACGACATGAACCTAATCGAAGCCGAAGATATCGCAATTTGTGGTGACCGTGAAGTTGTACAAGAATTTGCTTTAAATAACAATATTAAGCTTATGATTACAACAAATAACTCTATACCATCTGAGAGAATCATAGAGCTTGCTAAACAAAAGGATTGTACCGTAATTTCTACTCCGTATGATTCCTTTACAACAGCTCGTTTAATTCCTCAAAGTATTCCTATAAGTCATGTAATGACAAGAGATAACGTAATAAGCTTCTCTACAAGTGACTTTATAGAAGAAATAAAGGATGTAATGCTTGAAACCAGGTATAGAAGCTATCCTGTCCTTGATGAATCAGGAGCAGTAACAGGAAGCATTTCTAGATACCACTTAATTTCTCAACAAAAGAAAAATGTTATCTTAGTTGACCACAACGAAAGAACTCAATCTGTTGATGGATTAGAAGATGCAAATATCCTTGAAATCATAGACCACCATAGAATTGGTGATATCCAGACTGGACAGCCAATCTACTTTAGAAATGAAGCTGTAGGCAGCAGCTCAACCATAGTTGCCTCAATATTCTTTGAGAATGGTATCAGACCATCTAAATCTGCAGCTGGACTTTTATGCGGAGCAATCATCTCTGATACCCTTTTATTAACTTCTCCAACCTCTACTTTAGTGGATGAGATAGTTCTTAAGAGACTTGCAGAGATTGCAAATATAAATATTGACGATTTTGCCAGCGAATTATTCAAGGCCGGAACTTCTCTTGAAGGTAAAACTCCAAAGGATTTATTCTATCAAGACTTTAAAATCTTTAATATTGGAGACCTAAAGGTTGGAGTATCTCAAACGACAACTACTTACATGGACGGTCTTCTGCCATTCGTTGACGGCTTAAAGGAACTTATGGAAAATAAAGCTTCAAAGGATAACTTTGACCTTATAATCCAGATGGCAACAGATATCTTCAAAAGCTCCTCTTTATTCATAGTAGCAGGGGAACATAAGGAAGTATTCTGCAGAGCCTTTGATGTTACTTTAAGTGAAAATGACACTGTTTATATTGAAGGTATGGTTTCTAGAAAGAAACAAATCATACCACCACTTACTGAAGCAGTTAATCAATTGAAATAAAAAAAAGAGGCCCAGCCTCTTTTTTTTATTTAGAATGCTTGAATGTAGAATTTAGAATGATGGAAGCTTCTCCTCACTGCCTTTGGAGAAGCTTTAATTTTATATTTAATAGAAAATGATTAATTTAACATCAAAGAAATTCCGTAGGAATTTCCACCACCATTCTAAATTATAAATTTTAAATTCAAATTTATAATTACAATAAATAAAATAAATGCCACTCCTGCCACTCCATAAATAATTGTAACCAAATCCTTAGTAGCAACCTCATCAATCTTTCCCTGATATACTCCATAGCTTTTTATATAATGAACTACTTCATAGTTTTCAAAATAATAAAAATTTACCGTTTCTATATACGCACCTAATATATAAACATTTAATAAGGGCATATAAAATAAATTTTGAAAAAACTCCCCCTTAAAACTAATTTTAAAGGTTTTATTTCTACATATATAAATTAAATATAAAAGACCATCTCCAATTAAAGAAGGAAGAATAAATATGATATTAAGAATTTTTTCCCCTACCCCGTGAGCTAATTCATCAAAATAAAAATAAATCATTCCGTAAGCAACAGCTGCCCCATTCCCAAAAAATACAATAATTAAAAGTGGTGTAATAAAACTTCCTATTAAAGACTTCCCAAGCAGCGTTAAAGTTTCATAAAACACCTTCCTATCATTTATATTCTTGTTAATAATTTTTCTTTTTCTACTTAAATTTTTCTCTATCTTGATTCCTTTATTAAAGTTATTACCATTTTTCTTCTCTACAGCACCCACAATCTCTAACACACCAAAGGCCACTATTCCATTTATAGCTTCACTTTCTGGTATTAAATATACCGCTGAAGCCACCAAAGCTGTTAATAATAAATATATTATATTTACAGCTTTCTTATTTTTTATCTTAGCTTCCAATCCCCATCTAAACGTTGAAACAATGTGCTTTCTATCAAGCTTATAAAATAGCAGACTTAATGTGCCTCCAACCAAATACCCTACCCTCATCGTCCACCTCCTATTGAATTAAACAGATAATAATAAATTCCTTATTATCTTCAACACAACTAACCTTTACCTAGGTCATTTCAACCTTCTACCACACATTGTGCAATATTCATTTTGAAAGAATACCATCTCTCCACATCTCTTGTTAAAGCATTCTATTAAAAAACATGCACCATACTTTTCACATTGATCTAAAACAAAGCTCATCTCACCACAGAATGGACACTTCACTATAAGCTTCCTGCCACAACAACTGCATTCCTTTTGATCTTTAGTAACCTTTCTAAAGCATTCAGGGCACCTAATTATAAATGGATTCCTGCTTTTACACTTCGGACAATATTTAGCATCCTTTGAAATCATCTCCCCACAATGAATACACTGTTTAACATAAGATGTCATTAAATCACTCCTTAAAAATCTACTTTCATCTTCTCTTTATATACTCTATATATATTAAATTGCTTTAAAAATAATTAACAAAATCCAATTATAATTAAAAAAACCACTCAGCTGCTTTTGCAACTGAGCGGTTTCACTAATATTTATTTAAAACAATAAAACACTTACCATTTCTTAACAGAGTAATTATTTAAATCCTCTTCACTGATTTTATCAAACTGTTCTTTAATATCATATATTTTACTATAAATTTCATTAAACTTAATAACACCTTCAACTTCATTAATTGGAAGGACCTTTGGAGATGTACCTGAAATAAACAAACCATCTAAGTCCTTTATCTCCTCATATGTTACTTCCTTTTCTTCCACAGTTAAATTTAAAGCCTTACATGCCTCAATAATCTTCTCTCTTGTTATTCCAAGAAGAACACCTTCAGCAGGTGCAGTATAAACCATAGTTCCCTTTATCATGAAGATATTAGATTTACTTCCCTCCGTAACAAATCCCTGGTTATTAATTAATATAGCTTCAAAGGCTTCCCTATCTGAAATTTCCTTTGTAACCTTTTCTCTAAAGGAATTATCAACAACCTTAGCGTTTGGATTAGTTCTTTCACCAAAATAAAGAATTGTCTTAACGCCTTCCTTATACATTTCTTCAGTAGGATAATAAGCTGTAATTGAAAAAATATATAGATTTCCCTGGTTAATCACAATTTTTATATTTCCATTATGTACTCTATTTAAAGATATAAGCTGATTCACATACTGCTTAAGAGTCTTTAAATCCACAGGGCTATTTTCTCCTGCTAAGCTCAAAGATTTCTCAAGTCTTAATAAATGCTCCTTTAAAAATAAAGGCTTGCTGTTTATTACTCTTAACACCTCATAAATACACTTTCCTTCTACTTTGTAGAAATCTTGAAATTCTTCTGCTGTATATGCTTCATCATTTTTAATAAAATATTGATAATACCCTTGAATACAATTCTCCATCTCTATTTCCACCTCAAAATCTTTAAATCATGCTTTTTATTATAATTTATAAGGTATCCTGTTCCTGCTAACTGAAGTAATGGAAGATCTGATAAAGAATCTGAGAACATCACTGAATTTTTAAAATCAACTTCAATATTGTCCTTCTTTAACTCCTCCATAAGTCTTTTAACCTTCTCTTCACCTTTACAGTTTTTTCCTACAACTATAGGCTCAAATTTTCCATCATTCATTTTAAACTTTGTTCCAATAACTTTATCTACACCTTCAATATTATAGAATTCATTAACATAAAACTCTGGTGATGCAGAAATTAGATAAACCTTATATCCTTTGGCTTTATATTCCTTTATAGCCTTAAGTCCATCTTCATATAAAAGATTACTGATATGATCTCTATAAAAATCCCTTACTATTGATTTCAATTCTTCTTCATTAGTACCACTTAAAAACTTAAGAAATCTTTCCTTTGTTCTTGTTGCATCAAAAACTTTAACTCCATACCCAAGTCCTGTAAGGATATGAGCTGGTATGTACTTAATTAAACTTTTATCACGCTTTAACATGTATTTGTAAAGCTCTATAGACGTTTCCTTCTTTGTAAGTGTATAGTCAATATCGAATATCGCTAGTTTTTCCATTGTTGTTACCTCTTTTTAAATTTATAATGTAGAATTTAGAATGTAGAATGGTATTGTGAATTCAGCTGAAGCTGAACTTCATTTTATAGCAGCCCTGTTGGCGCTGCTTTCCTTATTTCCTTCGGAAATTAAATATGAACTACATCTTATTCTTTCTTATTTTATTATATGTTAAAAGTGGAAATTAATAAATCCTTTTAGCTCTTATTAATCTTAATTCTTCAAAATAAAATTAAAGAAATTCCTAACTAGTGGATTTCTTTCACAATTCTATATTTTACGTTTCAGCACCTTACATTAAACTTCTAACACTATATGTTAACTGCTTAATGTAGTGCATGAAAAAAGCCGCATTTAGCGGCTTTTAAGTTAAATTAGTTTTCAGCGTTCTCTTGCTCAAGCATTTTCTCGTAGTATGCTCTAGCAGCATCATACTCTTCGTCCTCTGGAACTACAAGCTCTCCTACTTCGTCATCTCCAACAACTTTGAATAAGTATATAGAACCATCATCTGGATTTTGAACTAATGCATATTCGTTTTCTTCAAATAAGAATCCGTCTACTACTTCACACTCCATAACGTTTCCGTTCTCATCTTCTAATTCAACAAACATTGCTTCGTGCTCGTGATCTGCGCATCCGCAACCTTCATGGTCATGATTATGGTCGTGTCCGTGACCTCCACAGCATCCCTCATGTCCTTCGTGTCCGTGTCCTCCACAGCATCCTGTTTTTTCTTTATTATCATCGTGTCCGCAACAATTACTTCCCATTACAATGACCTCCTTTATAAATTCTCTTCTACATTGTACCCCTAAATTATGATTTTTAGAAGTGTTTTTATAATAAATTTTTGTTAATATGGAATTTTTGTTCCATATTTAATCTTTTTGCCTTAAAATCTTTCTTTAAACTTATATTTTTCCTTAATTTTTATATTTATATTTATATTTATATTTATATTTATATTTATGTTTATATTTATATTTATGTTTATATTTATGTTTATATTTATGTTTATCTTTAATTCTTGTATTTATATTTTACCTTAATTTTTATTTATACTTTTCTTTAATTCTTGTATTTTCATTTTTATATAAACTAAATTTATTTCTATCTGTTATATATATGTGTTGCCACCTTATGTTCTTTTTTAAATAAATGTTGTTGATATGCTCAACAACATTTATTTAAAAAAGACTCTAAGTTATACATTTGTATATACTACAATGCATTGTTATATACTAAAATGCATACTTAATCTAAAATTTTTACAACCATCCTATTAACCTCTTAGTTTAAAAAATATTCTCTAACAATTTCACCCAAAAAATTTCAACTACCACAACAAGTTAGTTCATTATGAAAACATAAAAAAGGAGATGGAAGCTTTGAAAGTCAAAGTTCCATCTCCTTATTTATTTAAACCTTAAAGGTTTATTAGAAACTATTAAGCTTGAGCAGCAAGTTTCTTGTAACCTTCTAATCTTTCTTTAGCATCTTGCTCAGTCTTAGCAAATAACTCTTCAGCTATTTCTGGGTACATTTTTGCAAGAGATGCGTATCTAACTTCTCCAAGGATGAAGTCTCTGAATGATTCAGTTGGCTCTTTAGAATCTAATATGAATGGATTCTTACCTGCTTCTTTAAGCTCTGGGTTGAATCTGTATAATCCCCAGTATCCGCAAGCAACAGCTTTCTTAGCTTCTAATTGAGAACCGCTCATTCCACCTTTTAATCCGTGGCTGATACATGGAGCGTAAGCAATTATTAGAGATGGTCCGTTGTATGCTTCTGCTTCTTTTATAGCTTTAAGAGTTTGATTGTGGTCAGCTCCCATAGCTATTTGAGCAACATATACATAACCATAGCTCATTGCCATCATTCCAAGGTCTTTCTTCTTAGTCTTCTTACCAGATGCAGCAAACTTAGCGATTGCAGCAGTTGGAGTAGCTTTAGAAGCTTGACCACCAGTGTTAGAGTAAATCTCTGTATCAAATACAAATATATTTACGTTCTCTCCTGATGCTAGAACAGCGTCAACTCCACCGTATCCGATGTCGTAAGCCCAACCGTCTCCACCGAAGATCCATTGAGATCTCTTAACGAAATGATCTTTGTGCTTGTAGATTTCTTGCATAGTTTCGCAGCAGTCTTTATTAGCTTCAACTAATGGAAGAAGCTTCTTAGCAGCAGCTTTTGATCCTTCTGCATCATCTTTGTTCTCTAACCATTCAGTTAAAGCAGCTTTTAACTCTTCGTTGCAAGCTTTTTCAGCAGCTTCTGTAACTAATTCAGTTAATTTACTTCTTAACTGGTTAGCTCCTATGAACATACCTAATCCGAATTCAGCGTTGTCTTCGAATAGAGAGTTAGCCCATGCTGGTCCTTTTCCTTCTTGGTTCTTAGTGTATGGAGTAGCAGGAGCAGATCCTCCCCAGATTGATGAACATCCAGTAGCGTTTGCTATCATCATTCTGTCTCCGAATAATTGAGTTATAAGCTTAGCATATGGAGTTTCTCCACATCCAGCACAAGCTCCAGAGAACTCGAATAATGGAGTCTCAAATTGGCTTCCTTTAACTGAATTTGTTCCCATTGGGTTAGCAGTCTTAGGCATTTTAACAGTGAAATCCCAAACTTCTTTTTGAGCTTCTTGAGTGTCAGCTGGCTTCATAACTAAAGCTTTTTCTTTAGCTGGACAAACTTGTGCACAGTTTCCGCATCCAGTACAGTCTGCAGGAGATACTGACATAGTGAATTTTAATCCAGCAAATGCTTTTCCACCTTTAGCATCTACTAATTTAGTAGCTTCTGGAGCTCCAGCGAAGTCCTCTTCAGTTCCAACGTATGGTCTTATTGTAGCGTGTGGGCATACATAAGCACATTGGTTACATTGGATACAGTGTTCTGGAATCCACTCTGGAATGTTAACTCCTATACATCTCTTCTCATAAGCAGCAGTTCCAGCATCAAATGTACCGTCTTCTCTACCTTGGAAAGCAGATACAGGAAGTTTATTTCCTTCTTGTCTGTTCATTGGTTCAACTATTTCTGTGATGAATGCTGGCTTCTCTACAGTTTCTTTCACTTCGTCTACAGCATCTTTCCATGAAGCTGGAATTTCAACTTTAACTAAAGCGTTGATACCTGCATCGATAGCATCGTGGTTCATCTTAACAACTTTCTCACCTTTTTTACCGTAAGAAGTAACAACAGCTTGCTTTAAGTAAGCTATAGCTTCATCTACTGGTATTATGTTAGCTAGTTTGAAGAATGCAGCTTGACAAATCATGTTGATTCTTCCGCCTAGTCCGATTTCTTGAGCAAGTTTTACAGCGTTTAATGTGTAGAAGTTTATGTTGTGCTCAGCAATGTATCTCTTCATTGAAGCTGGTAAGTTTCTCTCTAAACCTTCTGCATCCCAGATAGTGTTTAATAAGAAAGTACCGCCATCTTTAATTCCAGCTAATACGTTGTAAGTATTAACGTAAGATTGGTTGTGGCATCCAATGTAGTTCGCTTGGTTGATTAGGTAAGGTGATTTTATTGGGTTCTTACCAAATCTTAAGTGAGACATTGTAACTCCACCAGATTTTTTAGAGTCATAATCAAAGTAAGCTTGAGCATACATGTCTGTATGGTCTCCTATGATTTTGATTGCGCTCTTGTTAGCTCCAACAGTACCGTCAGATCCTAATCCCCAGAACTTACACTCAACAGTTCCTTCAGTACCAGTAGCGATTTCTCTAGTTACTTCTAAAGAAGTGTTAGTTACGTCGTCATTGATTGCTAAAGTAAATCCGTTTTTAAGGTCTTCACCTTTTAAGTGATCGAATACAGTTACGATGTGAGATGGAGTAGTATCTTTTGAACCTAATCCGTATCTTCCACCTATGATAACTGGTCTTTCAGCTTTGTCATAGAATGCATTTCTGATATCTTGGTATAATGGTTCTCCAGCTGATCCTGGCTCTTTAGTTCTGTCAAGTACAGCTATTTTCTTAACTGTAGTTGGCATGTGCTTGAAGAAGTGCTCTAATGAGAATGGTCTGAATAAGTGAACTTTTAATAATCCAACTTTTTCTCCTTGAGCTGTTAAGTAATCTATAGTCTCTTCAATAGCGTCACAGATAGATCCCATTGCAACTATTACTCTATCAGCATCTGGTGCTCCATAGTAGTTGAATGTGTGATAATCAGTACCGATTTCAGCGTTAATCATTTCCATATACTTCTCTACAACATCTGGTAATGCATTGTAGTATGGGTTAGCAGCTTCTCTAGCTTGGAAGTATACATCTGGATTTTGAGCAGTACCTTTTGTTACTGGGTGCTCTGGACTTAAAGCATTTTCTCTGTAAGCTTGTACAGCATCTTTGTTTAAGAACTTTTCTAATGTTTCATAATCCCAAGTTTGAATCTTTTGAATTTCGTGAGAAGTTCTAAATCCATCAAAGAAGTGTAGGAATGGAACTTTTCCTTCTATAGCAGCTAAGTGAGCTATTGGAGCTAAGTCCATAACTTCTTGTACACTGTTTGTTGCAAGTAAAGCAAATCCTGTTTGTCTTGCTGCCATAACGTCTTGGTGGTCACCAAATATTGATAAAGCTTGAGCTGCTAATGCTCTAGCACTTACATGTAGAACTGCTGGTAATAATTGTCCAGCCATTTTGTACATGTTTGGTATCATTAAAAGTAATCCTTGAGAAGCAGTAAATGTTGTAGTTAATGCTCCTGCTTGTAATGATCCGTGAACTGCTCCAGCTGCTCCAGCCTCTGATTGCATTTCAACAACTTTTAATTTTTGTCCGAAAACGTTCTTTCTGCCTTGAGCTGCCCATTCGTCACAGTGCTCAGCCATAGGTGATGATGGTGTGATTGGGAATATCGCTGCTACGTCAGTATATGCATACGCAACGTGAGCTGCAGCGGTATTTCCATCCATGGTTTTCATTTTTCTCATTTTTGCAACCCTCTTTCTTTTATAAATATTTAATTCAGTAAACTCTTATATTAAGTCAGTATTCAAATATTAATAAGAAATTCTCTGACTTATTCCTTCAAGATAATGATTAGAAGGAGTTTTCTTTAAAAAACTAGTACAGTTATAAAAAAACACTATAACAGTTAACACAGTTATTAAAGCTGCCACGAATTTACGTAAATATAAACTTTATATTAGAGCCAAATTTTTAGTAATTCTTCTAAAAAAACCTTATGTACATGGCCCTCTCTATAAATTATACTCTAATTTTTTTAAAATTCAACCCTTTACACAAACATACTTTGTGAATATTTTAATTATATTCCAGTTCTATTTCTTGCATATAATCAACTGTAATAGCATCATATCCACTCTGTACTAATTTTTCATTAAAACACTGTATATTTTCCTCTTCGCCATGAACAAGAAACACTTTTGAAGGAGATTTTTCTAAGCTTTCAATCCATTGAAACAAACCTTCTTTATCAGCATGACAAGAAAGCCCTCCTATATAGTGGACTTTGGCCTTCACTTCCAAATTTTCACCTGAAACCCTAACATTTTTTTCCCCTTTTAAAAGCTTACTTCCAATACTGGCTCTTCCTTGATAAGAGGTAACTATTATTCCACATTCTTCCCTAGTTAGATTATTTTTCAAATGATTCGCAACCCTTCCACCATCATGAAGTCCTCCTGCGACAATAATGATTGCTTTTTCTTTAACAGACTGAACTTCTTCTGCTTCTTCATTTGTTTTAACAAAATGTAAACCGTTAAAATTTAATGGGTCATCTCCCTTAGCAATAAGCCTTTGAGCAGCTCTGTCAAAATACTCCTCATACTTTTTAAATATATCAGTAAGAGAAGATGCTAATGGACTGTCAATATAAACAGAGCACCCTTTAAGTTTTCCATCCTCAACGAATTTATTAAGCATATAAATAATTTCCTGAGTTCTTCCTAATGAAAAGCAAGGTATAATTAGATTTCCCCCAGCCTCCATGGTACTTCTTGCAATCTCTAAAAACTCTGGATAAACATCCTTATCATTATGACTTCTATCCCCATAGGTGCTTTCCATAATTAAATAATCAGCTTTTAATCCAGTCTGTGGATCCTTTAAAATATCCTTATTGGTATTTCCAATATCCCCTGTGAAAACAACTCTGGTTATTTCTCCCTTGCTACTACTAATTATAAGTTCACATATGGCAGACCCTAAAATGTGTCCCGCATCATGGAATTTCAACTTTATATTGTCAGTCAATTTAATTTCTTCTTCGTAGTCAAAGCCTTCAAAGTGTTTTATAGCCTCTTCCACATCCTTCATTTCATATAAAGGCTGTAAAGGTTCCATATCCTTCTTTTGTCTTTCTAAGTTTTCAAAATATGTATCCTCACCTTGAATTTTAGCAGCATCCTTAAGAAGGCACTCGCTCAAATCCACTGTAGGCTTTGTACAAATAACTCTGCCTTCATATCCCTTTTTATATAAAAGTGGTATTCTTCCACTATGGTCAACATGACTGTGGGATAAAATCACAAAATCAATATCCTTAGGATCAAACTTTAATTCTTCATTCTCATAATCACTTTCATCATGACTTTGAAATAATCCACAATCAAATAAAATATTTATATCCTCTATAGTCACCATATGACATGACCCTGTAACACATTTAGCTGCACCTAAAAATTTAATCTTTAACATAATTACTCTCCCATTTTAACCTTATTTTAAATACGTACTTTTATAGTGTTAGCAAATGATGAGTTTTTATTAATGTATAATACTCAAAGATATAATGTTGATTTTATTTTATTGGTTAATTTATCCATAAACCAATTACAAATATAAAATGTAGAAGCTAAATGTAAATATCAATGAAAAAGTTTAATTATATCTTATACATAATAAAAGAAATCCCCTTGGGGATTTCTACAATCATTCTTAATTCTCAATTTCTAATTCCTAATTTCTAATTCCTAATTCCTAATTCTTAACTTTCTCTAAGTTGCTTAAGCTTTTCTTCCACTTCCTTAAGCACTCTAAGCTTGTCCTCTTCATTATTAACGATATCTGTTACATCCATGTCAATAGTATAAACTTCACTAGCATCATAATGATTCATTACCCAATTATCATAATCCTTCCACAGACATCTATAGTACTCAACTAAAGCTTCATCAAGCTCGTAGTCTCTTCCCCTTCTTCTTATTCTCTCAATAACAGTTTCAAAAGATCCCTTTAGGTAAATCATTAAATCTGGTGATTTCTTTGGAAGTTCTTTAAGCTCCTCCATCATATTATCTGCAAGGTTTTCGTATATCTCCATCTCAAGCTCCGAGATTCTTCCAAGTTCCATGTTCTTTCTTGCAAAGTACCAATCTTCATAAATTGATCTATCCAGGACATTGTTATCATTCACAAGCGCCTGCTTAATACTTTTAAATCTCGTATCTAAAAACCATAGTTGAAGTAAGAAAGGATATCTTTTCTCTTGTATCTCTTTCTCTGTAGCTGTGTAAAACAGAGGTAATATCTTATTATCTTCCACAGACTCATAAAATACCTCACTTCCAAAATGCTCTCCTAACGCTTTGGAAACACTAGTTTTACCCAAGCCTATCATACCGCCTACTACTAACAACATTCTTCACCTTTCCCTTCGTTATAATTAAGAATGCCGAATTTATAATGTAAAATGTTTCTAAAAATTCCTTTGAAGTTTTTCAACTAACCAACCCAAAATAACCAATGGATTTCAATAAAACAAGAAACAAAAAAACTTCCAAGAATTTCGGCCCATCAGCCTTGATTCTACATCCTTATTTTACATCCTCAATTCTACATTCAATAAAAAATTCTTAATCTTAAATTATAAACTCTAAACTTTAAATTCTTAATTTTCATAAATAGTCCATACTCGCAAAGAAATCGCCTTTCGGCGATTTCCTCAAAGATTATATTTAATATTATATTATAGTAACAATATTACCATCTATCTCTTAATTCGACAATCCTCTATTAGCTTAATTATGTTGCTTAGGCTATCTCTTTCCTTACTTTTGCTCATGTTTTTTATATATGTCTCCTTATTTACATTAAGTTCATTTATTTTTTCTTGAAGACTTAATGGATTAAGGTTTTCTTCTTCTATAACCACGCTGTAGCCTGACTTCTTAAAGGAATTAGCATTAAGAATCTGGTCACCTCTGCTGGCTTTTGCTGAAAGAGGTATTAATATATTTGGCTTTTTCAAAGCAAGAAGTTCAAATATCGTATTAGATCCAGCTCTTGAAATAACAATATCTGATAGTTGCATTAAGTCTGCAAGCTCATCTTTAATGTATTCAAATTGAACATAACCTTCTGTTAAATTAAAGTTTCTATCTAAATTTCCTTTTCCACATAAGTGAACTATATTATAAGTTTTTAGTAAATCATTTAAAGATTCTCTAACACAACTGTTTATAATTCTTGAACCTAAGCTTCCTCCAGTAACTAAAATAACTGGCTTATCATTTTTAAAGCCACAAAACTCTTTAGCTTTAATTTTGCTTCCTTTAAATAACTCCTCTCTAATTGGAGACCCTGTAAGTACTGCTTTCTTCTTATTAACGTGCTGCATTGCTTCTTCAAAGGTTACACAAATCTTTGTTGCATAAGGCATTGCTAACTTGTTTGCAAGACCTGGTGTAATATCTGATTCATGTATTATTATTGGAATCTTATTAAAGTAAGCTCCCATTACAACTGGTACTGAAACGAATCCACCCTTTGAAAATACTATGTCTGGTTTTTCTCTTTTTAAGATTGCTTTAGCATCAAATACGCCTTTTATTACTTTAAAAGGATCTGTAAAATTCTTAACATCAAAATATCTTCTAAGTTTTCCGCTTGATATAATATGATATTTAATTCCTTCTGCTTCCATAAGCTTTCTCTCTATTCCATTTTCAGTTCCCATATATTCAATTTCATACCCAAGTTCCTTAAGCTTTGGTAATAGAGCAATGTTTGGGGTAACATGTCCTGCTGTTCCTCCACCTGTCATGATAATTTTCTTGTTACTCAATTTAAAAATCCTCCTAAATCAGTATAGTAAAAAATCACTATTTTAATTTTTGTTAACTATTTCAATTTTTTTACTATAAACATTTATATCATACTAGCTATATTATGCTTCATATTCAGTTATGCCACATCTATGTTAAATTGTAAATATAAAATTGAATTTTTCTCTATAGATTCTATAGGATTTAGAAAAATAAATCCTATAATATATATAATCTTGCCTTAAATCATATATTTATCGTTGATCTCATAACAAATAATGGAAACCCTTCATAAACCTTGCCAACGTTGGTACAACTTCTCTTAAATATTATCTTTATAAGCGGGTACAATACTATTATCAAAACAAAAGGAGGTGACAACGAGATGACAAACAACTATAGTTCAAACAAACCTGTAGTTCCTGAAGCAAAAGCTGGATTAAACAAATTCAAAATGGAAGCAGCTAACGAAGTAGGAGTTAACCTAAAAGATGGTTACAATGGTGACTTAACTTCTAGAGAAGCTGGTTCAGTAGGCGGCCAAATGGTTAAAAAAATGGTTGAAGCTTACGAAAAAAACCTATAATTTAAATTGTTGTTAGTAGCACATGGTAGATTTATTATTTAATGAAGTTAGCAAATTTTATTTAAATAATAGGAGTCGCAAAGTAAATATATGTTTGCTGGCTTCACAATTTAACTTGTTGAAGGAGGAAAATATTATGGCAAGCAGAAATAGAGTATTAGTACCAGAAGCAAAAGCAGGTTTAGACAGATTTAAAATGGAAGCAGCACAAGAAGTAGGAGTTAACTTAAAAGATGGTTACAATGGAGACTTAACTTCAAGAGAAGCTGGATCTATTGGTGGCCAAATGGTTAAAAAAATGGTTGAAGCTTACGAAAGAAATTTATAATTAGATAACTTTTAAAAAGTTGCTAAAAATAATTTACAATTGTAAGAAACCCCTCTAATAAAATGGGGATGCATCTTAATTGATGCATCCCTTTTATTATTCCAATAAACTAAATTATTTAAACTATCTTCTTTACACAAACTTTCCAATAACTTCCAATAAAATTTAAATAAATTTAATTTTATCATTTTCTTCTCTCTTTTTAATTGAAATGCTCAATTATACTTCTATTATCTTTAAAATTCATATGAGCTCTAAAAAATATAATTGCTATCTTTTTACTTTACTTTCTCTAATATCTTTAATTTTCAGCTGAACTGATCTTCTTCCATTGAACTCATTAATGTCCGGCTGAAAAAGCACATCAACAAATAAATTTTCCGGTGCCATCATATGACTTCTGTAATCATCACCATAGGCTGAAATGAAAATCTCTTCCACTCTTTCCTTACCATTAAAAAATATTCCATCAACAGTTTTGAAAGTTTCCTCAAGATAAAATTTTAATTTAACGTGCTGTTCTTCAGCACCTAAAAATCTAACTTCCTTTACCCTTACCTTTAAAGCACCTAAAACTGGCGAAGGGTTTCCCTTTCCAAAGGGCTCAAGTCTGTTGAACTCTTCAACCACAGCTTCATTAACATAATTTAATTTTATAGGTGAATCCACCTTAATCTTTAAAGCTAAATCATTATCATTTAATGTACAATTTTCATTTAAAAGTCTTCTAAACTCTGGAATGTTTTCTTCCTTAATTGAAAGTCCTGCAGCCATTGGATGCCCCCCAAATTTATGAAGAACCTCCTTGCACTTTAGCATTTCCTCGAACATATTATACTCTTCAATAGATCTTCCTGAACCCTTTGGCATATCCTTACCTTCTGTTAATACAAAAGTTGGTCTGCCGTATTTTTCCTTAACTCTTCCTGCAACTATTCCAGCAATACTTTCGTGGATATGATCATTGTAAACCACAATAATTCTATCATTAATTAAATCAGAACCTTCAATTGCTTCACATACCTCTTCAAAGCTTGCAGTAGTCAGATCTTGTCTTTCCTTATTTAAATTAAATACCTTTGTGGCAAGCTCCATGGCTTCCCTATTATCTTCACATAATAAAAGCTGCAATGACATCTCTGCTGTTTCTAATCTTCCTGTGGCATTAATGCATGGACCAATAGCAAAACCAACATTATAGCAGGTAACTTCTCCTTGTATATCAATAACCTGCTTTAAAGCCTTAATTCCAGGATTATTAGATTTAGAAAGAATCTTAAGTCCTTCCTTGGCAATAATTCTATTTTCATCCTGCAAATCCACAACATCACAAATAGTTCCAATTGCAGCCAGCTCTAAAAGGTCATCTCCCCCATTAACTCCTCTTCTTTTATAAAGGGCCATGGCAAATTTATATGCAATGGCAGCTCCACATAAAAGTTTAAAGGGATACTGACACTCCTCCTGCTTTGGATTTACTAAAGCATCACTATTTGGTACAATTAATCTTCTTTCACCATCAACTTCTTCAAAAGGCAGCTCATGGTGGTCAGTAACAATTACCTTTAAGCCGAGATCCTTAGCTCTTTGGACCTCTGCCACTGCAGAAATACCATTATCGCAAGTTATTATTAAATCAAAGCCTTCCTTAGCAATAGCTTCAACTCTGGTAATGTTCATTCCATAGCCTTCATTCTCTCTATGAGGAATATGATAAGCAACATTTCCTCCGCACTTCTTTATTGCCTTATATAAAATAGCCGTACTTGTAACTCCATCACAATCGTAATCACCATAAACCATAATTTTTTCTTTATTGTCTATAGCTTCACACATTATTTTTATAGCCTTTTCCATATCCTTCATTTTATATGGATCATACATATCCTTAAGGTTATTATTTAAAAAACCCCTTACCTTAGCCGGTGTATCTAAACCTCTGTTAATTAAAACTCTAAGAGTAATTGGGCTAACTTTTACCTCATTATAAAGGGCTTTTATCGTATCCATGGAACATTCCGTCTGTCTCCACACTGTTTTCATCCAGCATCTCCATCCTTCCCGCGTCAGTGAATAAATATAATCTATAAACTTTATCTTTAAGCTGAAAACTAAAATATTCACCACTAATATAATTATAATTCTCAAATCGAAAATACTATTTCTCAACAAATAATCTATATGAATTATAACACGGTAATTTTAAATTGTCTTGAAGAAAACTACAGATATAATTATAAACACTTCCTATTATTGAAAATTTTCTTCATAAAGCACATTAAATTAACTTATATAAATTTATAAGTTTTCATTATAATTCTAAGTTCTTATCTCCAACTTCTATAATAAAAAAATACTAGAAAAATATAGTTTTTCCAAAGCACGATATTTAGGGTGATTATATACTTTTCGCTCCCTATGAGCTTTTTTAAAGAAATGTTGTTATACAAAAATTTCCTGCAAGTCAAAATACTCTAAAATGATTTTCTTAAACTTTAAATCTTATTTTTCTACTTATTTTTGTACTTATTTTTCTACTTATAACTTTACATTTGAAATTCTATATTCATAATTTTATACTTATAATTTTATACTTATAATTTTATACTTATAATTTTATATAGAATTTTTATATTTATAATTTATATTTTTCATAGGCAACTTAAGTTTGATATCTACTCTTAAAAAAGTAGAATTTTAGTCACCTCTCACTTTATAAAATTTAATTTTTTTATTGAATTAAAATGCCAGTGAATAAAAATATAAAAAAACTGTTAATAATTAAATATATAAGCTGTATATTTCAATTAGAATTATTCACCAGCCCATAGAAATAACCTGAATAGCATCAGTTTCTATATACATTTTTAAAGGAGACTATATAATGATTTCATATACAGATATCCCAACTAACAATGAAGTTAAAATTACTTGCTGTCCTCATTGCAGCAGCATCAATTTTATAAAACATGGACGATATAAAAATACCCCTCGCTTTAAATGCAAAGATTGCTTACACACCTTCTCCACAAGGACCAATACACCATGGTATTATTCTAAGAAAACCACGGATCAATGGCAGGAGTTCTATTATCTCCTTATGGATTGTCAACCTCTAGAATATTGTGCTAAAACACTTAAAATTAATATTGCCACAGCGTTTTACTGGAGACATAAAATTCTAAACGCTTTAAAGCCCCAAACTGAACCTGATATATTATCAAATCATGTAACCATGCATCACTATTTTATAAAGGAAAGTTTTAAAGGATCAAAAACACTTATCCACGAAACAGAAAATCGACAAAAACTTTGGGTCGTAATGTCCTATGACTCATGCGATAACAGTTTAATCTTGCCTTACTCCAGACGAATTTGGAACAAACAGCACTTTGAGGAGTTAGTATGCTCCAGAATCGCTCCCAAAACATATATTTCAGCCTATGGAAACAGATATATTCAAGTTTATGCTAAGAATCATAATAAAAAGCTGAAAAAATCCAAAAATTCTATAACTGAGACTCCATTTTCTAATCTTATAGATATTTTCAACGAAATTCTAAGAAAAACCCATGGTATTGCAACAAAATATTTATTGGAATATTTTGCATTAGTTAAAATTCATTTTTTGAAAAGAAATTTTACTATAGGTGAAATTTTACATAATATATATAATAATAGTTACATAAAATCTCATAATATTAAAAAGTTAAGATCAATGAAAGCACCTAGTTAAATTAATCCACTCACTCCCAATTTGATCTTAAAAATTAACTCTAATTATATGCAATAAAATATCAACAACATTTCTTTAAAAAAGGCCCTAAGGTGCCCAATAGTTAAAATACCTTGCCCTTTTAATGCCTTACCTATTTTTTTGTCGTATTCATTTTTATGCCTTTAATTCTTTATAATGCCTACAGCAGCCTTACTGAACACTTTGTCTAATATCAACTTGACAGTATACTCCTTCACTTCATCAAGATTTGAAAACTCATTTAATAGAAGTTCGGCTCCGCTGTGCATTATTTCATAAACTGCTAAGTGCATAGACATAACTATGGATTTCTCTAAGGCCAGCATTCTTTTTCTCTTTTGACTTTTGCTGAACTTTTTAAAGAACTCTTCATTGAAGACTCCTTCAGCTTTTTTTACTTCCTCAATTTTTTCTTTTATTATTTCCTGTACAGTTTCAAGATTTTCCTTTGATGTGGATAAGGTTATTGTATATAACTTAATCCCCTTCTCACTTTTCACCTTGCCTTGGATATCATATACTAAGCCCCTTTTAGTTCTAATTTCATCATATAAAACAGAGCTTGTACCTGAAGCAAAATATTCATTAAACATCTGCATTACTGCAATTTCTTTTTCATTTAGTTCATGAATCGGGAAGATATATTGAACCTTGCAACCATTTATATTGGAATTTTCTTCTTCACAAAGCACTGCTTTTGGGTTTTCATATAAAGGTAATTCCTTTTTAATATTTTCATCCCTTGAAGGATATATTGCATTTTCAGCTTTTCCTAAACTCTTTGAGCCTTTATTTTTTAAATCCAATGGTAATTTTGAAATTTCATCTTCAATTATTTCAATAACACTTTCTTTATCTAAGGCTGTAACTACGGATATTACGCAGTTATCATGAGTATAGTGAGTTTTATAAAAATTCTTTATATCCCCTAATGTCAACGCTTTAATAGTTTCTTCTTTTCCAATGATTAAGTTCTTTATTCTTCGTTGTTCAAAGGCATTGAAAAATAACATGTCCTCACAGTGCTGAACAACATCATCGCTCCACTCTTTAAGCTCTTCAAGGATTACTGATATCTCTTCCTTAAAACCTTCTTCTTTAAAGGCTGGATTAAAAACTATATCAAAATACACATTAAATCCTGGTTTAAAATCTTCCTTTAAGCAGCTGCCATAGTAAACTACATAAGGGAAGTTGGTCATGGCATTATGAAAACCCAGATATTCATTGCATAAGTCGTTGATTTCTTTTTCACTTCTAGTTTTAGTTCCTTTAAAAACCATATGCTCTGTAGCATGGGCAATACCAAGGTTTTCTTTTACTTCTTCATTAGCTCCTGCTTCAAAGCCTATGGTAAAAGACGTAATATCCCCAGGCACTCTTTCATAAATTAAGGTTATTCCACTTGATAATTTTATTTTCTCCATATCATAAACTCCTCGTATTTTTTCATTGCGTTTAACATTATCTTATCAGCAATTCCACATTTTTATCAATTAATTTAATGTCTTAACGTAAATCTTAATATATCTTCATATCATAAAAAGAAACCCCAAATGGAGTTTCTTTTCACATAATGTTTAGTAACATCTCTTATTTTAATCTATTTTAAAGCTTCTTTACATATATTGAGAAGAGGCCTACAGAGTTTTAATCTTTACTTTTTAAATTCTCAATTTCAAATTTCAATTTAAAATTAAAAATTTCAAATTACTTCACTATTTCTACCTTAATGATTCCATCATCTTCTGTGAATACCATGATGTTTCTTCCTCTTCCGGCTCTGTTCTGGATTGGAAGTTCACCAAGATCTACTATCTTCACGTCTTCTTTTAGTGTTGTAATTTTAATACTTTCATCAGATAAGCCAACACATAGTTCTGCTCCTGATGGTGATTTCAGAATACCTTTTGCCTGTGCAAAGATTACTTTATCATCTTCACGAAGGCTGATTCCCATAACTCCAGTTGCATTCTTTCCTACGGTACTAATGGAATCTAGGGCAAATTTAAGGCACATACCTTTCTTTGTAAGGATTACTCCCTCACCTTCTTGCAGGTCTGAATATACCTTTATAAGCTTATCACCTTCTGTTTTAAACTTATACCCTGTGCTGTAGCTATAGTCACCCAAGAATTCTTTAAGCGAACTTTTCTTAACTACACCTTTTTCTGTGAAGAAATATAGAGTTTCATCACTAATTCTTCTTGCATCCACAGACACTACCGAGATTATTGGGTTCTTCTCACTGAACTCATTAAACAGCGTTCCAAAGTTTATGCCCTTTTTATCTATGTTCTGAATCATAACTCCTGGCACTTTAAACATATCTCCACTTTCTGTGAAGAAAATTATATCACTTTCAGAGTTTGTTGCAGTAATAACGTCTTCGCTGCTTCTCCTGTTAGATATTCTAAGTATGCCTTTTTTATTTACTGTTACATAGAATTCTCTATAGTTAAATTCGTCAACATACTCTGCAGAGATAATTGAATCTCCTTCAGTAAGGTTAACTAAAGCTTTTCCTAAAATAGTTCTGTCTACTGCCTCAATTGCAGGCTCATGAACAATGAAGTTTAATTCTTTCGCTGTTGTTATACTAATGAACTTTTCTTCTTCATCCTTGGTTACCATTTTTACATCAATGAGGTTTTCATCTTTTCTTAGCTTAATAGCTTGAAGCTTAGAATAATTTGTTATGAACTTAGAAATTTCTGTTCTCTTAATCATTCCCTTTGAAGTAATGAATTTAGCATCCCTTGGTGCGCTGAAATCAGCTATGGCAAAGGCTGCGATAATTGATTCTTTATCTAAATCTAAAGTCTTGATGAAGGTCTGGATTCTTTCACCCTTATCTCTCCACTTAAACTCTATTAGATTTGCAACCTTGCACTGATACATATTTCCTTCATTAGTAAAAATGCATAGTGTATCTTTTGTATTACATTCAAAGAAGAATCTGTTGAAGTCTCCTTCTCTGTATTCAATGTCATCTGTGTTCTGAGTAGTTCTTGCAAAGGATTTTAAAGCAGTTCTCTTTATATATCCCTCATTAGACATGGTAACCACCACGTCCTCTTCAACTATAAGCTCTTCCAAATCAATCTTAGCGTCGCTATCATCTTCTTCGATGGTAGTTCTTCTTGGATCATCATATTTTTCTTTTATTTCTAAAAGTTCTTCTCTTATAACTTTGATAAGCTCTCTTTCACTACCAAGGATCTTTTTAAGCTTCTTTATTCTAGCTTCTAATTCTTTATATTCTTTTTCAAATACCTTTATTTCAAGACCAGTAAGTCTGTAAAGCATAAGTTCTAGGATTGCTTCAGCTTGCTCCTTTGTAAATCCGAATTTAGAAACTAGGTTTTCTCCAGCATCCTTTTTAGATTTTGAACCTCTAATGGTTTTAATTATTTCATCCATAATACCTATGGCTTTTATGAAACCTTCAACGATATGGAATCTCTTTTCTGCAATTTCAAGCTCCTTCTGAGTTCTTCTTGTGATTATTTCCTTTTGGTGCTTAATATAGTACTTAATTATTTCCTTAAGTCCCATAGTTCTTGGCTTACCATCTGCAAGGGCAACCATGTTGAAGGAAACATTACACTGAAGCTCCGTTCTCTTAAATAGATATTTTTGAACTCTTTCAGCCACATCTTCTGTAGTGTTTTTCTTAAACTCTACAACGGCACGAATACCGTTTCTGTCAGATTCATCTCTTATGTCTGCAATTGATTCTAAAGCTTTGCTGTGCTTCTTATCTCCCGTTAAGTCTGAAATAGCCTGTAGAAGCTTAGCTTTATTTTTTCTGTAAGGGAACTCTGTAATAACAAGGCCTAATCTTCCTGATTCTAAAGTTTCAAAGTGAGTTTTAGCTCTTAAAACCACCTTACCTTCTCCAGTTTCATAGGCAGCAACTAAGGAATCCTTTCCCATTAATATTCCACCAGTTGGAAGGTCTGGTCCCTTTATATATTCCATTAACTCTTTTGTAGTTATTTCTTCATTTTCAGCATAGGCAAGGGCACCATCAATAACCTCTCCTAAATTATGTGGTGGTATATTGGTTGCTAGACCTACTGCAATACCGAAGGCTCCATTAACAAGAAGATTTGGATATCTTGATGGAAGCACCTTTGGCTCTAGTTCTGAATCAGAGTAGTTGAAGGTCATATCAACTACGTCCTTGTCAATGTCTCTAAGCATCTCCATGGCAATCTTAGAAAGTCTTGCTTCCGTATAACGCATTGCCGCAGCGCTATCTCCATCGATGGAACCCCAGTTTCCGTGGCCATCGATAAGTGGTTTTCTTGTACTGAAGTCCTGTGCCAGAATTACCATGGCATCGTAAACGGAAGAGTCTCCGTGTGGGTGATATTTACCCAGGATATCTCCGACAATTCTGGCAGACTTGTAATATGGTTTATCTGGAAAGGCTTTTAACATATAAGCCCCGTATAAAATTCTTCTGTGAACAGGCTTCATACCATCTCTAACGTCTGGCAGAGCCCTTTCCTTTGATACTTCTATAGCATAAGGAAGATAGTTTTCTGGCATAGCCTCATCTATAGAAATATCGATAATATTATTATCTACTGGAATTACTTCCTTCTTTTTAGCCATTCTAACTCCTCCTAAAACTCACCGTGACTATACATATAATTTCTTCTAGGCTCAACCACATCTCCCATGAATAGTGAAACCATTTTTTCAGCCTTAGCAGCATCATCAATGGTAACTCTCTGAAGCGTTCTTGTGGCAGGGTTTAGTGTTGTATCCCAAAGCTGGTCAGCGTTCATCTCTCCAAGTCCTTTGTAACGTTGGATAAGTGCGCCTTTACCAATCTCCTTCTTAGCCTTTTCTAATTCTTCATCATTGTAAACATACTTGTGAACCTCACCGTTTTTAGTCATTTTATAAACCTTATACAGTGGTGGTAGTGCAATGTATAGTTTTCCCTGCTGAATCATTTCTCTCATATATCTATAAACGTAAGTCATCCAAAGAGTTCTAATGTGGTAACCGTCAACGTCGGCATCACTAAGGATGATAATTTTATCATATTTTAATTCTTCAACTTTAAAGTTTTCTAAAACTCCAGTACCGATGGCTGTGTTAAAAATTCTAAGCTCTTCACTGGCAAGAACATTTTCAAGTTTCTGCTTTTCTGTATTCATTATCTTACCCTTTGAAGGCATGATAGTTTGGAACCTTCTGTCTCTAGCCTGCTTTGCAGAACCACCCGCAGAATCTCCCTCCACCACGATAAATTCAGTAACAGTATTGTCCTTTAAAGTACAAACGGCAACCTTTCCTGCAAGAGGAGAAGTTCCATTACCGATTTTCTTTTTCTCAGCTTCGTTAATCTTTTTAATTTTTTCTCTTCTAGCCGCAGCTGAAATAGCGTTGTTGATAATAGATGTAGCTAATTCTTTATTATCCTCAATCCATTCACCAAGCTTAATGTATGCAAGCTCGTTCATTGCAGAGTAAGCCTCTACATTTCCAAGCTTTGTTTTAGTCTGACCTTCGAAGACAGGGTTTGTGATTTTCACCTTAACGATGGCTGTCATACCCTCTCTAACATCGTCTCCTTCAAACTCCTTATCCTTTTCCTTAATAAGTCCAAGCTTCTTAGCTCCTTCTTTAAAGGCTCTAGTCATACCAGTTTTAAATCCAGTTTCGTGGGTTCCGGCTTCCTTGGTTGGAATATTGTTAACATAGCTGGCAATATGTTCTGTTGTAGAGTCTGTAAATTGTATACAAACCTCTCCAGAAACCATAAGTCCATTAATTTCCTTTTCGCCTTGAAAAATTACTGGATCCTTATGAAGAACCGTCTTACTTTCATTTAAATATTCGATGAAGTCTAAGAGTCCTCTTTCAGAGTGGAATACCTTCTCTGTTACTTCATCTTTTCTTTCATCTCTTAAAACTAAGGTAATTCCTTTATTTTGAAAGGAAAGTTCTAAAAGTCTTTCTTCTATAGTGTCCATCTTAAAATCAATAGTTCCAAAAACATCGCTGTCAGGCAGGAAAGTTGTTTTACTTCCTGTCTCTTTAGTTTTTCCTACGATCTCAAGGGCAGTTTCAGGGGTTCCTGGCATGTCCCTATTAAGTTCCTTGTCGTATCCATAATGGAATCTCTGCTTATATATGTTACCCTTCTGCTTAATCTCTACTTCAAGCCACTTTGAAAGGGCGTTAACAACGGCAGCTCCAACTCCATGAAGACCTCCTGAAGTTTTGTAGTTACTATTATTAAATTTTCCTCCAGTGTGAAGCTCAGTATAAACCATCTCCACTCCTGATTTATTTTTTATCGGATGTATTCCCGTTGGGATTCCTCTTCCGTTATCTTCTATAGTTACAGATTTATCTTTATTTAATGTAACAACTACCTTATCACCAAAACCATTGGCAAGTTCGTCGATAGAGTTATCTAGTATTTCCCATATGCAGTGATGTAAACCTTTTGTTCCAGTTGACCCGATGTACATTCCAGGCCTAACTCTTACAGGCTCTAATTTTTCAAGAGATGTCAGGTCAGTTACCTCGTAAGATCCTCTATTATTATCTCTTTTTGTCATTATATCCCTCCTAAATTTGAGCTACAATTTTTATTGTATAAGATAATAGCCCAGTAGTAAAGGCTTTTTTGCAATAATGCAAACGTAAGTTTGTATTATTGTTTCAAAATCATTCATTATGTGGTTAGTTTTTCTCGGAAACGATTTTAAATACAGCATTAATTTAGAATCCCGAATATTAAATAATTAATGAAATTCCGCTAAACTGAATTTCGTAACCTATTAATAAATACTATTCGCAAATGAAATTTAATTACTCATCTTCTCACAAATTACTTTCAATAATATTTAAAACATATTTGAAAATATAACCACTTTTATATAAATGCACAACAAAAACAAAAGGAACTCCATAAGGAGTTCCGAACACCATTCTAAATTTCTTATTTATTCTTCAATTATTTCGTTGATATCTTCACTCTCTGTTTCTTCGTTGATTTCTTCATTTTCTGCTTCTAATTTATCAGCAAAAGCTTTCAGTGCTTCACTACCTTCTTCTACCGAATTAATCATTAAGCTTAAAGCATAGTCATATTTATCAGAGCTGTGCATATACATTGGGTCATAGTATTTAACCATTAATTCTTTAACTACATCAACATAGTCTCCAGCTTCAACCCTTTTGCAGTACTCTTCAATGTTTTTCTCACCAATATATTTTGTTAAACCTCTTAAGGCTTCGCAGATTTCTGCATTACATTCTTCAGCCTTTGTATATTCATTAATAATAAGATTGCTTCTAAAATCCAGAGGTGCGTCCACAAATACGTGGATGCCGTCCTTCATACGTTGATGGATGTAATCAGGAATTAAAACCCTTCCGATTCTTCTGCTTTCTGCTTCAACAAAAACATATTTTTTACCCTTTGCTGATTTTAGTTCTTCATATATGTTAGATTCAAACTGCTTTTGAGTTAAACAGCTTCCAAGACCAACGGAACCAAGGATTGAACCCCTGTGGTTTGCGCAGCCCTCTAAATCCAGCACATTGTATCCATCTGCTTTTAAAGCTTTTAAAATCTCTGTTTTGCCAACGCCGGTATTTCCATGAAGCACCACGTAGGTAACCTCTTCATTTAGCTTTGGTAAGGTTTCATTAATAAAGGCTCTATATCCTTTATATCCACCACTTATTCTTTTTACTCTCATGCCTAAAGCACAAAGAAGCTCTGTGATTGATGCACTTCTCATACCACCTCTGGCACAGAAAATTACAACATCCTTATACTCCTTCTCCAGTTCATGAATCTTTGCATATATTTCAGGAAGCTTCTTAGATACAATGTCAACACCTATCTTCTTTGCTTCATCAGTACTTTTTCTTGTATAAATTGTTCCAACTAGTGCTCTTTCCTCATCTGTGAAAAGAGGAATATTAACAGCTCCATTGATTGTAGCTTCTTCATACTCTCCAACAGTTCTAACATCTACTAATATATAATCTCCACTTAAATCTTTAAAGTCAACGGTTCTTGACATTTTCATTCCTCCATATATAAACCTATATCATAAGTAAAAAAATCCAAAGATTACACTCAGAAGATACTCTCACCTTTAACCTAAAATGAAGCTTTCTCAGTGTTTTTCTTAAATTTGGCTTACATTAAAATATGCTATAGATATTTCAAATACCTACAGCATACTCTATTGTATATCCTAATAGTTAATCTGTCAAACAGCTTGATTCTTCCCTATTGTTACAGATTTTAAACCCTTATGTACTTTTTTAAAGAAATGTTGGTGATTAATATTTATACCACTGCTCTTCTATAATAATACATTTCAACCTTGTTTAAACTCTAAGATCTATCTAAACCAGTATCAATAATTGAAAATATAAAAGTGGACAATACAAATTGTCCACTTCATTACTAAGTCCTAATAGTTTAAGGCTGCGATATAAACCCTTCAATTAACACTGTGTAATTCATAGCTATAGAAAATATTACATAATTTACAATCAATCTTTAAAATTAAATCATAAGATTATTCATTTTCTAATAAAGTATTATATTTTTTTTCATTTTTATTCCATGTTGTTGGTAAACCAAATATATAACCTGCTAATAAGCCAGAAAATACCGGTAATACTATCATTAAATTATCTATTTTTATTACAGTAAAAATTAAAGTAATACTCCATATCATCATAAAAAATGCAATTTTTGTTCGCATATAATAAGTTTTCCCGTTTCTTCTAACCTTTCCCCATTTTTCAATAAATTTTTTATCATCTTTCATACCCTCACCCCTATGGTCATAGTTGTGTTTTTATTACACAATTTAAAGATTATTCGATATCTTACATTTCGAATCAATAATCTGAAAAATATAAACTTAAGTTACAATTTAAACCTTTAATTTGTTATTGGAACTTACTCTTCGAGCCCTCAATTGAATAAATATGAGAAGGTGTCTCCTCTTAAATTAATCTAAATTATAAATTAATTCAATTTATAATTTAATTCAACTTAAACTCAGAATAACTTAGGACTTAACTTCCACTTCAGTTTCAATATCATGTTCCTTCATAGCCCATTTATTAAATACTTCGATTAAATCCTTTGTAACTTCATCCCTATTAGTTTCATTTAACAGCTCATGTCTTCCACCTGGATAAAGTTTGTAATTTAGATTTTTAACTCCTAATTCCTTCAATAGATTATATAAGTAAATAATTCCTTTTCCATAGTTTCCAACTGGGTCTCCATCTCCACTAAAGATTTCCATTGGCAGATTCTTAGGAATTTTATTCAAGTTTTCTTTCTTGTGGATAGCACACATACCCCTTAAAAAGTCATAGTAGAAGGATACCGGAAAGATTCCACCACAGTATGGATCAAGAACATATTTAGAAACTTCTTCCTCATCCCTTGAAAGCCAGTCAGATTTCGTTTTAGGATTCGGAATTTTTTTATTGTAAGCTCCAAAACCTAAATCGTCCATCAACTTTCCATCACCTTTTCTGCCTTTGAACTTCATAATAATACCTGATAATGGAATTCCAGCCTTCATCATTAAATTAGGCTTTCCACCTGTTCCTGAAAGAATAACGCCTTCAACAGTATTTCCATATAACTGCATATATCTTTGACTAATAAATGAACCCATGCTATGTCCAAAGATAAATACCTTATGGCTTGGATTTTCCCTTCTTATATATTGATTTATTTCATGCTGATCATCCACCATGGTATGGAAGCCATCATGATCTGCAATATATCCTAAATCCTTAATACTATCTGCAGATTTTCCATGCCCTCTGTGGTCGTCGGCATAGACAATAAAGCCCTCATTATTTAATGCTTTTGCAAATCTTTCGTATCTATTTCCATGTTCAGCCATTCCATGGATAACCTGAATTACCCCCTTAATACTTGTCCCAACTTCAGGCTCCCATCTATATAAATAAATCTCCTTATTATCTCTCATTTTTAATTTAATTTCTTTACCTGCCATTATATATACCTCCGTAAATGAACATTCAAAAGTGATGCTACAAAATTGATACTCCAAACCTATGATTTGGTTAGTGAAACTTTCACAGTGTGCATCTTTGATTTGGATAATGCGAAGTTAAGTGAGAGCCTAAATCTTTGATTTAGTCACTCGAACTTACTCTTCGAGCACTCCTTCGAATGAATATGAGAAGGAGTTTCCTAAGTGAGCATCCAAATCTTTGATTTGGATAATGCGAACTTACTCCTTCGAATGAATATGAGAAGGAGTTTCCTAATTAAATTATATAAAACTTTATCTTCAGCAACAATGGACAATTTGTTAAATTACATAACACTTTACGTAAGTCATCCACTTTTAATAACTAAATAGACGTAGTTCTCGTAATTCAGATAATTAAGCTTCAATGGCTTTTCCAACTAAAAAAGCCAAGCTATTGTCATAAAGCTGACAGCCTGGCTGATTACAGAATATTAGATTCCAAACTCTTTTGCATAAGTAACTGGTCCACTTATAGTTTTATCATTGTCCTGCAACTTAATTGCCATAAAGTTTGCAGAAGGCATCCCTTCTGGAAGCTCAACTCCAAACTGTACTGCTGGCACATATCCAAAGCGAGGGTAATAAACTTCACTTCCTAAAACTAGGGAATACTCATAACCTAGCTCTTTAGCTATTCTATGTCCTTCTTTAATTAAAGCACTTCCTACACCCTGCTTTTGAAATTCTGGTACCACTGATAATGGTGCTAACACAAGGACTCTATCCCCGCCAACCTTTCCTTCTGTGAACATGATATGTCCTGCGATTTTACCATCAGCTTCTGCTACTAATGATAACTCCGGTATAAAGCCTTCGCCCTTTCTTAAAGCAGCAACCAAATCCTGTTCAGTTCCATCTCTATGTTCAGCCTCCTTAAAGGCTTCCTTTATAGCATCATAAACCTCATTATAATCTTGGCTTGTTTCTTGTCTTATTATCATTTTCTTACCTCCTGATTTATTACTTTTACTATCTATATTTATTATTTTCACTACCTATATTTATTGCTTTCACTACCTATATTTGTTATTTCCACTATCTATATTTGTTGCTTTCACTACCTATATTTGTTATTTTCACTATCTATATTTATTATTTTTTTCTTACCTATAACTCATTATTGACTTCATTAAATACTCAAAAGTGTTTTTTCTATTTTTATAAACGCCCTATATTTCACAGTTAATTTTAATGACATTTTTCAACTTTTGTCAACCTACCCTAAAATTAAAACACTGCCCTTTATAACCTTTTATACCATCACCGATGTGACCCCACGCCCTAATTATTTTAGTCCTTTCCCACTTTGCAATTTTTATATCACGTATAGATATTAAGACAAGAAAAGGACATAGCCAAACTTTGAGCAGTTCCCCGCATACTTGGCAGGGTCTGTGCAAGCTGACTATATCCTTTTACATGTATTGCCTTACATCAATTATTTCATTATATCAATAATTGATTAAAAATATTTATTATTTAACAAACCTAGTTAAGAGTTTATATTGCTGTCTCTAATTCAGCAGTTTCAACATCGTTAACTATATTGTTTATCCACTTATTACTTTTATATCTTCTGGCAACAATAACTACCTTAACAAGCTCTTCTATGGCAGTAGTTGCAACTACAAGGTATATTGGTAAGTGTAATACAAAAGCAGCTACGAAGGATAATGGAATTCCGATAAACCATAAAGTTACTCCTTGTACGATTGCTCCATATTTTGCATCTCCGCCTCCACGCAGGATACCAACAATTAGTATTACAGTGAATACTCTTACAGGCATTAATAAAGCGTAGATATAAAGAATTCTTAAGGCATCACCAATTACCTCTGGAGAAACCTTGAATACTGTTAACATTAATGGTGCTGTGGCTGCAAGAACAACAGCAAGTCCTATTCCTGTTAATACTGACACAACGCAAAGTCTTCTTGCATAAAGCAGACCTCTTTCTTCTCTTCCAGCGCCTATTTCTTTTCCGATGATAACAACTGCCACGTTAGCTAGTCCGAAAGTGATTATCATAAATAGGTTGTAAATTGTTGTACAGATTTGGATGGAAGCAGTGGCTTGAGTCCCGATTCTTCCATAAATTATTGCATAAGTCATGTTTCCAAATCCCCAGCAAGCTTCATTTAAAAGTACTGGTATCATTGTAACAAATACAGTTTTAGCTAAATCCTTAGGAATTGTTACTAAGTTCTTTACATTTGCTGCAAGAGTACTTTTGCTAGCATAAGTGTAGATAACTAAAACAGCACATTCAGCTCCTCTTGCAATAATTGTTGCAATAGCTGCACCTCTAACTCCCATTGCTGGCATTCCTAATAAACCAAAAATTAAAATGGCATTTAATACACCGTTAATAACTAGCCCAACAAAACTGCCTATCATTGGAAGTACTGTATTTTCAATACTTCTTAAAGCCGCTGCATAGTTAAATGATATAGCTGTGAACATATAGCTGAATACCACAAGTCTTAAGTAGCTTGCCCCAATTTCAATTACCTTTGGGTCAATGTTAAAGATAGCAATAATCTGCTTTGGAAATATAAGTCCCCCTACTGTAAACACTAAAGTTATTAAAATTCCACTAATAAGGCCAATTCCTAACACCTTTTGAATATTACTTTTATCTCTTTTTCCCCAAAGCTGTGAAATGAACACTGCACAACCTGAAGAAATACCCATTATAAATAAACTAAAGATGAAATAAAACTGATTGGCAATTCCTACTGCCGCAAGCTCAACCTCACCAACTCTACCAATCATCATGGTATCAAGCATGTTAACGGAAGAGGCAATCAGGTTTTGTAGTATAATTGGAAGTGATAAGAATAAAACCATTTTATAAAACTTCTTGTCACCAAATAATTCCTTCATTTTTTCCTTTGTCATATGTTTGTCTCTCCTTTCTGGGCAAAATAATAACCACTTCGAAGGTTGTTCAAAGTGGTTAGCTTCAGCACTTGCATAGTTAAAAGTGATACACAGAACCCTTAACTATGAGTTTATTAAATTTTACCATTATGTTTTTCAACCTCGTGGGGTCAAATACTTTTTTCATTATAATAGATTCTTTCTTTTATGTCAAATATGTTTTCTATATTTTTCTCAAAACACCCCCTCTATAATTTCTGTTATATTTTCATTAAAGGTTTTATTATCAGCCACTAAATAGAGATATCCTAATTAAACTTTATGCTTTTTCAATAAAAATAAGAAAAAAAGAAACCCCAAACGGGATTTCTTCCTAAACATTTCATTTTCAATTTTAATACTAATCCGTTGTATGTTCATGGTTTTTTAAATGATTCATACAATATTCCTTGTGACCACTGCATTTAGAGCAATATCTAAACTCCATATTCGGATCATCTCTTTCAGTGATACCACAAACTGTACATCTATGACGCACATAATCCTTCATTTCAATAACCTTGAACTTTTTCTTACTCTTCTTAACGGTCTTTTTAAGCTTAATCATAGCTAAAAAATCATTCCAAAAGAATAATAGATAGTTTGCTAAAGATGCTGACACCATCAATACTGCTGGAAGTCCACCCGTAATCATTCCTTCCACTAAAAGAAGTACATCTAAGATAGCAAGATACTTCATTTTCACTGGTAGAATAAAGAATAATAATAATTCATGGTCAGGATATATTGTTGCAAATGCAAGGAATAAGCTTAAATTTAAATAACCAGCTGTACCAAAAAAGCTTCTGCTTGCTAATGTTACTATTACAGTCAATAGTACCCCAGTTAAATAATACATATTAAATTTAAAGCTTCCCCAGGCCTGCTCCAAACCTGTTCCGATCATATAATATAAATACAATGTGAAAAATATCCATATAGGATGTAAATCTGGCGGAATTAAAATAAATGTAAATACCCTCCAGATCTGTCCCTGCATAACTAAATGAGGAACCAATGCTAATTTACCTAATATACCTGGCATTATTAATGCTAATAAATATACTGCTAAATTGGCACCAACTATGTACTTCATCAATCCATGAATGGCATGACGTCCGTATTTTCTCTCTAATTTATCTACCCATTTCAAGCTAATCACTCCTCAAATAATCTACATACATTTTATCATATTTTTAATTTATATCCTATGAATAAATTTAATATTCATATTTAATTTATTATTGTAATAAAACATCATTCATTTAAAAACATAAAAAATAAAAAGCAGAGGTTATTCTTTAATAAATCCTCTGCTGTATATCTATACTACTACTTATCTTGCTACTTCACTACATGCATATCAACCTTATTCATATCTATATATTTTACTATTTAAAAAGCTCTTTAAGTTTCTCTGCTATTGAAGTACCAACAAGATTTTGTCCTGCTTCATTAAGTATCATATTATTTAGGGTATATTCTCCTACATTATTTTCATCTATTCCGCTTTCATTAAACATATCTATATATTTAACATCATTTTTCTCACAGACTTCAATGATTGCCTCTACATAGTCATCTAAATACTCACCATTATTGTTTGCATTTGGATAGCTTGGCTGACCATCAATATAACCATGCTTAAGTGGCGTTAGGAATACAACTTCTACATCTTTCTTCATAGCTTTAAGGTTGTCTATCACACCTTGAACATTGCCATAAAAGGTATCAGCTTCATTGGTGTCTGATATTTTTCCTAATTCTTTTCCCTTGGAATAATCATTAGTTCCTCCAAGAATAACTACTATATCAATATCTTTAAGACCTTCTGCAGAAATTTCATCATCCATTTCTCCAAGAGTAAGTCCACTTCTTGCTCCATTGGTATAACTCTTTAGCTTTAACTGCTGTGCAGTTATTTCCTGATATTTCCCATCAACAGAAACTCCATCCCCCAAAAATAAAATAGACTTTTCTTCAAAATTAAATTTTTCTACTTCTTTTCCTTGGGAGCTATTAATTGCATCCTCTTTTACTACACCATCTTCAGGTTTTGCTGAAGTGTTAATAGATGCTTCATATTGGTTTTTAAGCTTAGTCAATTCTTCCTTATCTGACTTTCCTTTAAATAGCCCACCAGCTAAAACCCCAACGAATACTATAGGCAATATTACACATAGTATATTTTGTAATTTGTCTTTATTCAATTTCTATCACCCCTATAGCATATTGTAGCATATTTTGTAATTTAAATCAAAATAATGTATATATATGTACTATTAAATAGGTAACCTTATACTATTCATTGCCTTATGTTCTTTTTTAAATAAATGTTGGTGACTTTTTTTCTCAAGATAAAAAGCTTATCTACATCTTACTAAATAATGTATTACCAACATATCACAACAATATTTCCAGCTATGAAAACCCAACTTCCACATATAATCTGACTATTTCACAGCTATAAACCTCCGCCCGCCTTCATATAATGCAAATATTTTACATCTATAAAAATCCAGCTTCATTCATATAATGAGGATATCTTACAGCTATTGAAAATCCACCTTCATTCATATAATGAGGATATCTTACAGCTATTGAAAATCCACCTTCATTCATACACTGAGAATATTTAACAGTTCAAACTTTGTTTAAAACATATAATAAAACAACTTCACGTAGCTTAAAATCTTGTTCCAAGCATATAAAAAATCTACTTTTAACCCTATTACAAACATATAAAAAATCTACTTTTAATCCTATTATGAGACTATGTCCCCATATAATAAGTCTTTCACTTGCATTTAAAAATAAACTCTTCACTTATATTCTATAAGGCTTGCTATTCTTGTAAATTGCTGTTGCTTGTTAATATTTACAAAACAATAAAATTTTCATCTTAATAATAAAATTTTCATCATAAAATTCGTTGAATGGAAATAAGTGGTATGATAATATATAAACAACAGTGCTTTTACATATATTTACACCTAAAGTTTTAATTCTGCATATTTATAGGAAATGGAGCGATTGCACATGGATGAAAAAGCCATAAATACAAATCCCAAAAGAAAGAAAAGCCCATTAAAAATAACTTTAATTATTGTATTAGCAATAGTTTTAATACTAATTACAGCCGCTGCTACATCAATAGGAATTCTTACAAGCAAAATGAACAAGGTTAAAACAACTCGTGATGATCTGGGAATTACTCCTGAAATAGAAAAAGAAATAGATGAAATCAAAAATACTCCTTCTAAAGAGGATAAAGAAGGAGCAGCTAATGATAAAATTATAAATATTGCTCTCTTTGGCATTGATGCTGGAAGTAACGACAGTGGTCGTTCAGATTCCATCATGATATTAACGGTGGATCCAGTTCACAATAAGATGAAGGTTGCATCCATAATGAGAGATTCCTACGTAGAGATTCCTGGATATGGCAAGGATAAAATTAATCATGCCTTTGCTTTTGGTGGATCGACCCTTGCTCTAAATACAATTAATACAAACTTTGGTCTTGCTATAGATAAGTTTGTGGCTACAAACTTTACTGATATGCCCTTAATAATAGATAAATTAGGTGGAATAGATTTAAATGTTACAGACGAAGAGCTTCCCCACTTACAGGCTTTAGGTGTAAGTAATACTGGAATTCAAACTTTAAATGGTGAACAATCCCTTGCTTATTCTAGAATTAGATATGCTACTGGAGATGATTTTGAAAGAACCTCAAGACATAGAACTATTCTTGGTGCAATCTATAGAAAACTCATGACTGTACCTATGAGCCAATATCCAAGTCTTCTTTTAGATTTTCTTCCATTAGTGGAAACTAATATGTCAAGCACAGATCTCCTTGCTCTAGGAACAACCATTAATAAAATCAATGGTTCGGAGCTTATAGAGGACCGTTTTCCAAGAGACAGCTTTTGGCAGAATGCAGAAATAGGTGGTATTTATTACCTCTCCTTCGAAGTTGAACCTACCAAACGCCAGCTTCAAAGGTTTATTTATGAAAACTAAATGGCAAATCCACTTCCAAAATTAAGTTAAGTTTGCCTAATTCATAATTGATTAAATCGAACTTAATTAAGCTTAGTTTGCCTAATTTATATTTGACTAAATCAAACTTAATTAAGATAAAGCTACTTAGCTAAGATAAAGTGGCTTAACGAAATTTAACCTTAATTAAAAATAAGTATCCATTTTGCAACCATTCTATGCTGAAGCTACCAAATCTTCAGCATAGAATGGTTATTTTTTCAAAATTGAAGCTATGTAATAGTTTTCTTAAAAATATGTACGTAAATTAAAAATATTTTAAAATATATTTCGACAGAAAGGTACATTAAACTACCTTAATGTGATATTATAATTGCATATATTTTTTAAGTAAAGGAGTGTTTATATCTTGTTCCAATCAAAAAGAATTAATAAAATGGAATGTTCACCAATAAGAAAGTTAGCAGAATTCGAAGCAATTGCTAAGAAAAAAGGTGTTGAAGTTATTCACCTTAACATAGGTCAGCCAGATGTTGCCACTCCAGTTTCAATGTTAGATGCTGTTAGAAAATTTGATGGTACCGTGCTAAAATACGCAGATTCAAGAGGACTGCCAAGCACTGTGGATACTTTCATAAAATACTATTCTAAAATAGGTATAGATTTTGAAGCTAGAGATATGGTTGTAACAAATGGTGGAAGTGAGGCTCTTCTATTCGCCTTTATTGCAACTTGTGATATTGGTGATGAAATTATAGTTCCAGCGCCATATTACTCAAACTACAACAGCTTTGCAGATATAGCCAATGTTAAATTTAATCCTGTATTAAGTACCCTTGAGGAGGATTATAAACTACCTTCTGCTGCAGATTTAGAGAAAGCGATAACTGATAAAACTAAAGCTATTCTTTTCTCTAACCCATGTAACCCAACAGGAGCAGTTTACACACATGAAGAGCTTATGGAGGTTTTAAATCTTGCTAAAAAGCATGATTTATATGTAATCTCTGATGAGGTTTACCGTGAATATGTTTATGATGGTTTAAAACCGATGTCAATCTACGATTTAAACTATGAAACAGATAGAATTATTTTAATAGACAGCTTATCAAAGAGATACAGCGCTTGTGGTGCTAGAGTTGGAATCATAGCTTCTAAAAACAGAGAGCTTATGGACAACGTGCTTAAGCTAGGTCAGTCAAGACTTTCAATACCTACCCTTGAGCAGGTTATGGCTTCTTCAATTCTTGAAGTTCCAGAGGAATATATAGTTGAAACTCAAAAACTTTATGAAAGAAGAAGAAATGCTGTTATTGATGCCCTTTCAAAGGTTGAAGGTGTAAAGTGTTCAAATCCAAGAGGAGCCTTCTACATCATGGTTCGTCTTCCTGTTAAGGACAGTGACCATTTTGCTAAGTGGATTTTATCTGACTTTGATTACGAAGGTAAAACTGTTATGGTTGCTCCTGCAGCTAAGTTCTACGGAATTGAAGACTACGGCTTAAACGAAGTAAGACTTTCTTACTGTTTAGATGAGGCAGTTCTTGTTAATGCTGTGAATATATTAGAAAAAGCATTAATTGAGTATAAGAAAATATACGAGTAATTAAAAGAGAAATTTCCTATGTGGAGATTTCTCTTTTTACACTTATATTTATATATCCGTTTACGCTTTTGTGCTTATTTATATATCTGTTTATACTTTTGTGATTATTTATATTTTGTGTTTATTTATATTTTTTATAAAAATATCTTAATAGTTCATATATATAGTCATATTTATATATCTTATTAATACTGAAATATTCCTTTGGTGTACCTCCGTAGCTTCTAAAAAATCTTTCTATATTTTTCATCATACTGCCTTCAAAATCAAACTTTTTTACATATGATGCTGAATATTCTATAGCCTTCCATATTAATAGGGAGGTAGCCTGGCTATTTCCAAATTCAGGCTTTGAACCTGCAATTATATAATACGCACTTTCATCATCCCAAACAATATATATAGCAGAATGAATATTACCTTCCTTATCTATTGCATAAAATATTTCTCTACAGTTACGGCTGCTGCAGTTCTCTTCAACCTTTCTCATTACTTCCATAGAATAAGGCACCTTCATATTTTGTCTTTTATAAGTCTCCTTAACAAGTTCATAAAACTCTCCTATATCTAGACCTCGCCTTACTTCCACCACTTTTTCAGCATTTCGTATATTTCTTCTTAGATTACTATCAAAATTATCATAAACCTTCTTCAAATCAGTTAAATCTTCAATTACATAGGTGTATCTAGTAGTTTGATTATATCCCCTCCAATAATATTCATACCAATTTTTATATCTATAATCAAAATTCTGATTATAGGAATATAACTTTTCTTCCTCAAGCTGATTTAATAACTCCTTAATTACTCTATTTTCATGAGCAATCTTAGTAGCTAATTTTTGATTTTGGGGATATCTAATCCATATACCATTCTTTTGAGTTAAAGGTGGTAGTGTTACTACCTTTTTATATGCTCTCTCAGTTGTATAATACACTAATGCCCCCACTATTTCTCCACCTGTTTCATAAAGCTTCACATCCCAGTCACCATCAATAGAAACTGCATCCATCCACCAATCCTTTTGAAAAATTGGTATGGTTTTTTCCTCTTTGCATAGCTCCCTGTATTTATCTTTATCCATATATTTATCCCCTATTTACCTAAACTGATTATCAATAATTAATAATTTTAAGAGTCATATACTTATTAACCCTGTTTTATTTATACCATTTAAACTGAAATTATAGCATATTAAAAGCTAGACTTTAATTTAACTTGATTTTAATTTAACTTCACTTTAATTTAACTTCACTTTATTTATAACTCGTCCTAAAAGAATATAAATATTATATTCACCATACTCTTTAAATCCAACTTTACTTAAAGATTTATATGAAGCTATATTTTCTTTATCTCTATAGATAAAGAATTCTTCTATTTTATATTCACCATATACATATTTTATAAGCTCACTTAACATATATGGCCCAATTCCCCTACCTCGTTCCTCTTCACAAATCCTTCCATAGTGAATCATAGCTTGATCTTCATTTATGATGAAATAATTCTGTGGAATAGTATTATTTTTTCCTAATGTGCACCAGGTGTATCCTTCAACCTTTCCTGCACTCTTTGCATAAATCCCAACTTCCTTATTTTCTATCATATTTTTAAAATCTTTAACCGTATTCTTTCCTCTCCACTTTAACACTTCATCACAGGTTTCTTCTTTGATAATCTCAACACCAATATCATTTCTTTCTTTTGCTGGAATAAAATCCTTATAATTTAATTTGTAAACACATAACCTTCGCTTCCAGAATAGTATTTTAAAGTTCATTTACCCACCTTCTAATTTTAAAAGCAAACTTCATTTTTGTTTTTAATTAATCTTTTCATTAACTCAAATTATTTATATTAATTTTCACTTTTATCTATAATTCTTTGTAAATAATCATCGCAAAATACAGAATTGTCATTTATAGCCCCTTTTATTCCCTCTTTAATAAAAATAGATTTTCTAACTACCCAGTTAAAGCCTAATATATCCGTGTTATAGGAATAAATAAACCTAATAAACCTAAAAATATCTTTTACAAATCTATTTTTAACAATTTTCTTAGCAATATTTTTAATTTTACTTTTACCATTACTTTTCTTTTCATTGACTATATGCAAACCCTGTGATAACTCAAGCCACTGAGCATACTCCTTATAGAGCTCTCTATTAAATCTATATTTGTAATCAATTTTGCACCATAATTCTACTAATTCAGAATCCCATAAAGGTATTCTCCACTGAAAATTGAAAAACTCATATATTCGAACAGAGTTAATAATAAATTTACATTGTCGCTCTTTCCAATCGAATTTTTCAAAATGAGAAATATTATCTTTAATCTTATTACTGTTAGGAGTCTTATAGTTTTTTTCTAGCTTCTTATTAATTATTTTCTTATTTTTTATCCTAAATAAATTATAATGTTCCTTAATAATTTCATTATTAATAGAATTATTTTTCTTTCTATTTTCTGTCATAGCTTTATTGATATGACTTCCTGCAATAAAATCTCCTGAATGACCAGGGACAAATATAGCATCTTCAGGTATTAATTTTTTTTCTTTTAGTTCCTTTACAGCTATATAATCTTGAAAATGCGCAAGGGAAACATAATTAGCTGCAAAATCTTCACACTGTTCCCTACTATTATACATCTCCCTTACTTTCTCTTTTGTGTACTCTATAAATATCCACTTGAAGTTAAAGTGCTCTGCTACTTTTTTAGATATTTCTACCTCTTTATTACAAGCTATACCATAGCAGAAGCAGATAACATTTTTATAATTTAATAGATATAACATTTGAACTATTATTCTTGAATCATACCCTCCACTTAAAGGAACAACTATAGTTTTGTTATCTATTGTTGTTAGGAGCCTTTTAAATGCATCCATATATTTCTTATGAATAATATTAAGAAGCTGTTCTTTTGATATATCCATGTACTCTTCATGATGAAATTCATAATAGCTTTTCTTTTCTATCTCATAACTTTCCTTATTAATAGTTACAACTTCTCCTGCCTGTACCATCTTTAAATTCTTTATAAGTGTGTCACTTCCTGTTACAAAGCTGGTATATAGAAATTCTTCTGCTGATTCTTCATCTAATTTAAAAGAATTCTCAACTATAACCTTCGCAAAGTTCGATATCTTAACTTCATTTCCATCCATAAAGTAAAATAAGGGTAAACTCCTAGTTCTATCACAGCATAGATAAACCTTATCTTTTTCTTCAATGACTATAGCAAAAAAGCCATTTAGTGTGTCTAGTATGCTTTCTAAAGTGCACTCTTTATCAAGTGCTTTTTTGATGTAAGATGAAAAACTTTCTTCCTTCAAAAGCACTTCATCTTTAAAGGCGTATCCAATAACAGCAACCTTATCATCTTTATACCACTTAAAACTATGATCTATTAATTTGATAATCATTTCCTTCACCTACTAGTTTTTATTATCTTCTTAATTTCTTTCAAATCTTCAATATTAATAAACAATATATTGGAGTAGCTGACCTTTTCAAACTTGTTTATTATAATCACGTATATAATTCCGTATAATATATAGGAAATTGAAGACGCTATGGCAGCTCCGTTAATTCCCATTAGTGGTATTAATATAAAATTTCCAATTAAATTACTAATCAATGTTAATAATGAGATATACATGTGTATCTCAGGCTTATTATTCATAGTAAAGTAGGTGTATCCAACCTTACCTATAGATGCAAATATTATACCTATAAATAAAATAATTATAGGTATCTTTATAGTTGCATACTCCTGACCATATACTATTGGAACAAGATTAGTACATAAACATCCAATTAAGCATAAAAGTATAGATAAGTTAAATGTTATCTTTATAGTTTTTATTATTACTCCTGCAAAATCAGTCTTCATATTCACTATCTTGCCTATCAATGCAGAGTTAATGCAGGTTGGAACTAAAAATAGAAGTTCTGCTAAATATACTGCAACAGAATAAAGTCCTAATTGATAATCATCAATCATTAATTTTATAAATATTTGATCCACCTTATAGTTTAAATAAATGAACAAATAAGCTAATATCATTTTTATTGCATATTTCATCTCAACTTTAAAGAATCTAAAGTTAAACTTGAAACTGAAACTATAATAATTCTTCACTGATAAGTATAAGGTTAATCCCTCTAAAATACTGACCAATCCCATAATTATTAAATACAAATCCATATTTAACTTTCCAACTACATATAAACTTGCAAGAGTTAAAAGCCTTAAACCTTTAAAGACTATTAAATAAATATTTAGCTTATAAACTTCCTCCCTGGCTACATAGAGCTCAGATGACATTGCTGTCAGATATGCAAAAATAATGCTAATTGCTCCAATACTAAAAGTGATTATGCTATATGCTGAAAAAATCATTCCTGAAATTCTTAAAATACTTAATACTAAGAAAATCAATGCACCATCAAGAAGTAAAAAAATTAAGTTAGTTCCTAATACTTCTTCGCTAGAATAATCACTTTTCTTTAAAAAATAAACAAATGAATTATTTACACCTATATTGCCAAATTCACTTATCGTTGTAATAATAAGAAGGAAAAAGGCTGCTTTTCCTTGATATTCTGGACCCAATGCCCTTGCTACGATAACACTTATACAAAATGCTAAAAGTATATTGAATATTTGAAATATGACATTACTTATTAGATTTCTTTTAAAGCTCATACTTTTATCTCCTAGGACCTTAAATAATCTATTATGGTTTTCCCTGTACCTTTTAATGCATCTTTACCACCTAAATATTCCATTAGATTTTCATATATTAATATCCACTTGTTATATCTTGAATCATACTTATTCAAAGATGAATTATGCCATAATAAACTAAAAACACCACCATAATTTTTCACGGTTTCAACTAAACTGATAATTTTTTCAAAGGCCTCCTTTGGAGTATATGCACTATAGTCATCCTCCATTAGAGTAGTATCCATTACAACTAATGGTATCTCCCATATATCTATAACTTTATCTGTCAAAATATCATATGGCTTAAAAGGGAAACAAGTTCCACATCTAAACCCTTCTTTATCTGCAAAAGAAAGAGTTGTATCATATATAAATCTCAAATTTTCTTGTATTCTCCACGTATATGGTGCTTTGAATCTAAGACAATGCTGCCTAATTCCAAAATTCTTTTCATTAACAACTTTATCAAGAGCCTCTTTTTCTTTTGTCATAAGATTTAAATCCTTATAGGAGTTAAAACTTCCATGATATCCAGCCTCATGGCCTCTTTCCTCTATAGATTTTATTAAAGCTACCACTCGTTCATCTTCAATACTATAAAAATTATCAAGGTTGCTAGTGCCCCCTGACATAAAGTAAAAAGAGGACTTTATTCCGTATCTTTCTTCAACATCCATAATATAATCGAAGGTATAAAATGGGTCCTTCTTATAATCAACTTTACTTTCAATATAATTTTTCGCAATTTTCAAACTATATTTTATAGACTTATCCCTTAATATTGTTAAAGCAATGCTATTAAAGATATTTTTTATACTTCTATACCTTAATAAAAAATCCACATCATGGGATATACATATTGCAAAGTCATTATTTCCCCACCATTTTTTTCTTTCATATGCAGAATTCATTCCCTTAATCCAAGACCAAAGAAGCTCTATATGCTCATTTACTATTGGTCTAAACAGTATATTCTCTTTAAATAGTACAGAATCTGCCGAAGGAAATCTATTAAACTTTTCTTTTCTATATGGCTCTAGCTTCACAACTTCTTCATACCTAGTGATCAGAAAAAATATATCCGAAATAATATCTATATTGGTTTTAATAGTATTACTTACTCTATTAGCATCAATATAAAGCTCATCATCGCCCATCAAGTGAACAATATTATCTAGTTTTCTTATCTCATAGATTATTGGCGTTAAATAATTTTTGTTAAATAACTTTTGACTTTCCTTTATATAAATTGTATTATTCATAAAGTTAATGCAACTGCTATAGTCACTCTTGCCATATATAATATTTATTTCACTTATATCTGTTGATTTATTATAGGTTGATTTGCCATATGATGTTTCCTCAAAAGTTTTTCCCTTTAATAATTCTTCGATTGTATCTACATAATTGCACTCATCTCCCAGAACCATAAATATATATTCAAATACATATTTAATTCTCTTTTCATGTATCCTATCTTCTATAAATACATTAATCACATAATCACCTATACTTTAACCTCACAGCTTCCTCAGCCTTATTTATTTTCTATTTATTATACTTGCTATACTTACTAACTCCCATCATCCCTATTGGGATCCAAATAAATGGATATATATAAGACCTTCCAATGACTATACTCATTAAAGTAAATAAAAATATACTAAACTTTACTACATCATAAGAATCCTTTAATCTGGTCCTACTGTACAATACAATAAACTCTCCCATTTTCTTTAATATGGATCCAATAAAAAAGCAGAAGAATATAATTCCATACTCAACCAAATAGGATATAATATTGTGGACATACCCTCCTGTACCACCCATAATTTCAACTTCATACATGAATTTTCCCAAGATAAAGTTCTCTTTTAAGGTATTTTCACCTAAAGTTAACAACTTTTCTCTAGATAAATAAGACTCGTCATGTTTAATATCAGTAAGTCCACCAAATACTCTATTATTATCCAAGTTGTCAAAATTTATTTCTAAGCCTCCTGATAAAGACACAAAAATCATAATCCCCATAAGAAAAGCCGCTACTAAAAAGAACTTTCCCTTTGATATTCTTCTATGTGCTGTCATTATTCTATTAATTAATCTAATTCCAATATCTATTATAATAACTACTACAAAAGCCGCGAATGATAACCTAGATGATATAACATATAAGGTTAATGTGGCTATTCCAGCCATTAATATCTTAATAGCATCACTTTTATTTACATATAATACAAGAAAGCTGAATATAGCAAAACTATCACCTATATATAAATAATCACTTTTCACTTTACCATAATAAATTTGAAACTCTCCATAGGGATTAAGAGTAACTCCATAGAAGATAAGAGCCACAAATATCAAAAATAGAATATTAATTATCAGCTTTACTTTAGGCTTTAAAAGAATATCTTTAACTTTCTGAAAGCCTCCCCCTATTAAATACATTAGTAGAGAAGAAAAACCGGTGTTAGCAACAACACGAATATAGTCATAAACTCCTTCATCTCCATAACCAATAGCCAATGGCATCCATAATACTTGCAATAATATACACATTGCCATTGTTAGAAACTCAATTCTAATTTTCACCCTAATCTTATCAAAGTTATATATAAAATAAATAGCTCCATATAATGCAATAAAGATTATAACTATCACGTGGCGTTTTAATGAGTTAATCCCTGTTAATGCTTTGATATATTCAAAAATAGGCAGCACACCAAAGTTTACTAATATAATTATGGTTAGTATAGATTGTTTTATTTTTTCAAACTGTTCACTCCTTATACTCATAATTATCCCTCAAAACTTCATCATATAGCTCAATTAACTTAAGAACTTCATTTGACCATAAAAAACGAACTCCTATTTTCTTTATATTTTCTTTTTTCTTTTCTAAGATTTCTTCATTATCAACTATACTTTTTATCACAGAATATAATTCATTCTCAGATTTATCACTTATAACAAAACCAATATCCTGCTCCTTAACAAAATCACCAAAGAAGCTTCTTGTATTGGCAATTATGGGTTTGCCACAAATAATTGCTTCGGCACCTTTTACTGGAAATGCATACATAGTATTAGGAAGATCACTATTATACACAGCAAAGATTACATCCGTATTTTCATAGTACTTTTTAATCTCCATATAGTTAAACCTACCTGTAATAACAGTATTTTTATATTGCTTCTCTATCTCCTTCAGTCCCTCATAGGCTGAGCCATATCCATTTATATTAATTAATACATTTGAAAATTTCTCTCCTACCTCCATCAATAGTTTTAAAGAATTATAATCCCTCACATTACCAATAAAAGATATCCTCAACTTATTGCTTGAAATATTCTCTAATCCTTGAAAAACTTCTTCTTCTGGACAATTCATAACAACTTTAGTTTTAGTATTAAAAAGTACTTCCTTTTCATATCTGTTTTTTTGCTCTGGAACAACATATATAATTCCATCAGCTCTCTTGAAGCAAAACTTAGCCATGATTTTATAAAGTAAGCTTCTCAGCCTTGAGTAATTAAATCCATCATAAAACTCATGCATATCCCAAATAAGTTTTCTTTTCTTCTTTAGTAATGCTCCAATTATTGCACATTCAAAGTCATGGGTGTGAATCACATCATAGCTCTTATTTTTAATATATTTTTTTGCCTGCAGAAAGAACTTTATATAAGCCTTTATTTGCTTTAAGCCTGTACTATACTGGGCATAGGGATAAAGCCTTTTTATCTTTATCCCCCTTAAGATCTCAGTTTCCTTATCTAAATAGTTATTTTCCCTATCCCAGCATAAAATCTCAACTTCATATCCATTCTCCACTAGAGTACTTGCCTCTTTATACACCCGTGGATCTGGATCAAAACCATTTGATACTATCATCAATACCTTTTCCCTCATAACCCTCCTCCTTAGCTGATTACTATCATTTTATTATCTATTTTCCCAAGACCTATTCCATATAATATGCGCTTTCCACATTCAAACTCATCTTCTAAAATCATTACACTACCAAGCTGACATAACCCCATTGGGTAAATATCCTTTTTATAGCTGTTAATTACCCTTAACTCTCTATTATTATATTCATACAATAGAACATAGCTATTCCAGCTTTTTATTCCTGGGCCTCGTTTATAAGCTAATAAATAAAACAAATTACTTCCGTATCTATCATCTGGCTCAACTGTAGTAGACCAAAGAAAACCCTCTTTCTCAGCCCCACCATAGATACTAGCGCCATCTATTTTTGCTAAATTCTCCTCACTCACTGCAATCAGTCTTTCATTTTCTTTTTTTAACTCAGCATTTATATCTGCTAAGTTTTCATCACTTATTTCTTCATTTTTAATTTTTATCAATCTAATATAATTCTGCTCTAATGGAGCATCTGTAGCATAAATTAATCCCTCTTCTACCACAAATACCTTACAGGCTCTATATAACTGACTTCCCACTAAAAACTTAGTTACAGATTTAAAGTTATCCTTGGTATACCATATTGACGCTGCTTCTCCTGAATCTCCTGTAAAAATCCAAACTAAATCTCTATATTTATCTTCTACTATCTGGTGAATATGATTTATCTCTCCCTTTAAAAATTCAAAAACCTTCTTAAAACTTCCAAGGTCTTCATCATATTTGTATATACCTACGCCGTCCTTATGAAAGTTTCCAAAGTAATCTCCATAATAAATTCCCTTATCCACATTCCTCGTCTTTGAAATTTTAGAGAAGGATAAAACATTACTCATTCCTTCCCTAAACTGATGAACTTTCACTATATTCTTAGCCTCAATATCCAATAGGTATACTCCTCCATTAAAGGATACTAATGCCTTATTATCCTCCATATAAATGGCTGTTCTAGGAACTAACCTGAATATTCTCTGACAAATTCTCACTTTCCATAGAAGCTTCTTTATAAATTTAACTGGTAAAGTGCATATATACTTAAATTCTGATTTTGATAGATTAAAAATATAAAACTTCATTTGCTTAAAAACAAGAATCTCTTCTTTATTTATATAACATAGGGGTTTATATCCTTTATAAATATCAATCTTCATATTCTTTACCGCCTAAATTTCTCAATTTCTTCTCTTATATACTTTAAAGTCAAAAGCTTTGCCTTCACACCTTCTATATCAAGGCGTTCTGTACTATTAGAGGTATATTCTGCTAGCTTTATCCTTTCTTCATCTCCACATGTGAAATATTTTTCATAATTTAAATCTCTTTTATCTGCTGGAACCCTATAAAAACTTCCCATATCAATGGCCTTTGCACATTCCTCATTAGTCAATAGTGTTTCATAAAGCTTCTCACCATGACGAATTCCAATTATTTTTATTTCATTATCTACGTTAAAAAGCTCCTTTAGAGCTTGTGCTAGAACACCTATTGTACAAGCTGGTGATTTTTGAACCATAATATCTCCACTTTCAGCATTTTCAAAGGCAAACATCACAAGATCAATAGCTTCCTCTAAACTCATTATAAATCTAGTCATATTAGGATCTGTTATTGTGAGCTGTTTTCCTGCTTTAATCTGCTCTATAAATAAAGGTATTACTGATCCCCTTGAACACATAACATTTCCATACCTTGTTCCACAAATTAAGGTTTTATCTGGAGAAATGGTTCTAGACTTTGCCACAAAAACCTTTTCCATCATAGCTTTGGAAGTTCCCATAGCATTTACTGGGTAAGCAGCCTTATCTGTAGATAAACACACTACCTTCTTAACTCCAGCCTCAATTGCTATTGTCAGCATATTGTTGGTTCCAAGTACATTAGTCTTAACAGCCTCAAGTGGAAAAAATTCACAACTTGGAACCTGTTTTAAAGCAGCAGCATGAAATATATAATCAACACCATATATAACTGTCCTTAAGCTTTCAATATCTCTCACATCGCCAATATAAAACTTGATTTTATCATTGTTATACTTTTTTCTCATATCATCCTGCTTTTTTTCATCTCTAGAAAAAATTCTTATCTCCCCAATATCTGTATTTATAAATCTATCTAAAACTGCATTCCCAAAGGAACCTGTACCTCCAGTAATTAGCAGTGTCTTTCCCTTAAACATATTTAAATCCCCTTTATAATCTAACAGTTATTAAAACTTTAGCTTTTAGATGTCTTTATAATCATTCATGATTGCATTATAAAATTTCTTAGTGACTATCCGTCTTTCATACTTGTCTTTGAATACCCTTCTTACATTGTTGGATATCTCCTCATATAAGCACATATTCTTTTTAATGTCATAAATAAAACTAACTATATCTTTAGAATTTCCGGATTCAACTTGTATTCCCAAATTTTCTTCATAAACCATATTTCCTATCTCACAACTTCTAGTCATGATAGCTATTATAGGTTTTCCAGCAGCCATATAGCTGTAGGTTTTCGATGGCACCCCAAGCCCTTCAATGCCTTTACCTAAGGATACAATAAAGGCATTGGCACAATTTAACAAACTATTATACTCTTCACCAAATACATAATCTAATACTTGAACATTATTTAAGCCTTCATTCTTAATTACCTCTAATATATACGGCTTTTTCTTTCCATCTCCAACAAAAGTAAACTTGATGTTTTCATCATCCTTCAGTTTTCTAGCAACATCAACAATAGTCTCTATATCATGAACTTCACTAATATTACCTGTATATAAAACATTAAGCTTGTCCATCATTTCATATGCTTTACTAAAACCAGGCTCAACTTCCTTTTCATATATTACCTTTGAATCAGACCAGTTAGTTATAATTTCTATTCTATTTGAAGGCGTACCCTTAGATTCTATAACCTTTTTCATATCCTGTCCCAATACAATAACTTTCTCTGCATTTTTATAAACCTTATTATTAACATAATTCATTGCTTTAGAAATAATACTATCCTTCTTTATTACGCCTAATTTTTCTGCTACATCCGGATATACATCATGAACTAAATAAATAAAATTCTTTCCTCTTATTTTCTTCATTAAATATCCTATATATGGTACTAAAGGAGGATTAGAAACTAGTAAAATTTTATCATAATCCCTTTTAATCAACAGATTGAAAAATACACTTATTACAAAGGTTATATAGTTGAGTATTCTTCCAATCTTTTTATTTCTATCTCTATTAGTAGAAAAAATCCTTTTTATATTTATGCCCTTATACTCTTCCCGCTTTAATACCTTTTTTCTCTCTTCTCTATATGAATTTTTAGTTGTTAAAACATCTATATTTAATCCGTACTCAACTAGATCCTCAGCCAATTCAGTTAGTATTCTCTGAGTGCCTGTCCTATATGGATAAAAAAACTCACTTACAATTACTAGCTTCATAACCATTCCTCCTAGTTTTAAAGCCTGCAAAAGTTACCTTGCTCCATTACCTGTAAATATAACAATTATAGTTTTCAATATAATTTTCATATCCATGTCATAGCCAATATTCCTTATATAATATAAATCTAATGCAAGCTTTTCCTCTGGCATTAGATTATATCCTCCACTAACTTGGGCCCACCCTGTGATTCCCGGTTTTACCATTAATCTATCTCTATAGTTTGGTATAGTTTTTTCAAATTCATGGTAAAAAAACTCCAATTCAGGCCTAGGCCCAATAATACTCATATTACCTTGTATTACATTAATCAGCTGTGGCAATTCATCTATCCTAAATCTTCTAATGAATTTTCCAAACAAGGTTATTCTTGTATCATCCTTACTAGCCCACTTTATTCCATATTGTTCAGCATTATGGATCATAGACCTAATCTTATATAAAATATATTCTTTATTGTTTGCTCCAACTCTCACCTGTGAGAATATTGGATTTTTAAAATCTTGTAGATAAACAATAATAAGGGACCCCAGTAAAATAGGACTTGTAATTATTAACAATACTAAGCTACATATAATATCAAATACTCTCTTAAGCTTAATATATCTATTTAAATTTATATCTTTTTCTATATATTCATATAATGATTTATCTAAATTCTTTTTTTCCCTCATAGAATTCTTTTTCATTATCATCCTCTCCAAAATGCATAACGCTACCTTGAAGGATGTACTTTATTCCTCTTCTATATCCTGATAGTAATGGCTTTCCTTCTTCTCAACTTCATTTAGTACAATACCTATAATATTTGCATTGACCTTTCTAAGCATATTTATAGCGTTATGTACCGAGCTCTTTTTAGTAACTTCGGCCTTAACTACTAATATAGTTCCATCAGCTTTTGCTGATAAAACCTGAGCATCAGTAACTACTTGTACTGGCGGTGCATCTAAAATTATATAATCATATACACTTCGTAGTGCATATATTAAGCTGGACATATACTTGGAGCCAAGAATTTCTGAAGGATTAGGTGGAATTCTTCCTGAAGTTAGTACTGTTAAATTTTCGTTATAAACCTCTCCTATTGTAGCTTTAGAAGCTCTAGAAATAACTAACTCTGATAACCCTGTAATATTTGACATGTTAAACCTTTTATTTAGTGTTGGCTTCCTCAAATCACAATCTATTAATATGACCTTCTTCTCAGCTTGAGCCAAGGCTAAGGCTATATTAACAGCTGTAGTACTCTTTCCTTCCTGTGGGTTTGCACTAGTAATTACTATTACCTTATATTGCCCATTAAAGGATGAATACTGCAAATTAGTTCTTAATATTCTGTAGGCTTCAGCCACACTAGACATTGGGTATTCTTCCATTATAAGCACCTTTTCACCTCCTATTATTTCACATTTCATTCATACTCCTTAGCTTTTCTTATCTTCCCTAAATTTAGGTATTTCCCCTATTACAGGTATTCTAAATTCCTCCTCTAACTGATCCTTTCCTTTGTAGGTGCTATCTATCATTTCAAACAAAGTAGAAACACCAATTCCAATAATCATTCCCATGAAAACTGATATAACTATGGTTAATGGAATATTAGGGCTGACTGACTTTTCAGGATATATAGCATTTTCTAATACCTGTATATTAACATTAGGAATTAAATATGCTGCTCTCTGTATAAATTCATCACTTATAGAATTTATAAAATTAAATGTATCCTCTGGATCTTCACTTCTATAACTGATTTTAATAATCTGAGTGCCTTCCATAGAAACCACATTCAGATTCTTACTTACCTCTTCTGGACTTTTATCTATACCAGCTAACTCTATTGCACTAATTATTGTATTTCTAGATTCTATTAGCTCTGAGTAAGTTTTTGAAAGCTGCTGATATAGATTTATATCATTGCTGTCGTATCCCTCACTAAGGTTTGTATCCTTACCAATAAACATCTTAGTTGTTGCTTCATATTGTGGCTTTATAAAAATAATTGTCATTAAGAATATTCCTACTGATATAGCAAGGGTAAAAGCCAAAATTATTTTCCACCTTTTTTTAAAAATTCTCATAATGTCAAATATACTCTTATCTATCTCATTATTACTGTATACTCCATAATCTTGATTCTCTCGTGTCCTTTCTATGACCTTTACCTCCTTTATTGTTTGTTCCTATCAATACAGTATATGATATGAACAATGCATTGTGATATTTATTAATGCTATACATGAAAATATTAATGGTTCATCATCTGTGGATTTTCATTGTCAAAGTGCCTACAAAGTATCTACATATGTGGATTAAAGCTATAAAATTAACTTGATACCCGTGCTTTCTTTGTTTTATCTGAAATAGCATCTAGCTTCTTAGTACCCCTTTCATCTGGGTTACAGTTAAGATTAACTTTCAGACTTTCTCCAAGTTGTTATATTTACTATCTTTGTATAGCTTTCAATGAGCTTAACAACCTTTATTGATACATTAGTATCTTTATAATCTTGAACTTCAGAAGTTTCTTCTTCATTTTCTTTCATTAACACAGCCATATCTATGGCTTGTTCAATATCCTTCTCCCTTATACCACCTATTATAATGGTGCCCTTATCTAAAACTTCAGGACGCTCAGTGGATGTTCTTATAAGCACCGCAGGAAAACTAAGAATTGCTGATTCCTCTGACAGAGTTCCACTATCTGACAGAACACAGTAGCTATTCATTTGAAGATTGTTGTAATCTATAAATCCAAAGGGCTCCATACTTCTAACTAAAGGATGAAAAGTGAAATTACGCTTTTCAATGAATTTCCTTGAACGAGGATGGGTTGAGTAAATAACAGGCATCTCATAGTATTCTGCCACATGATTTATAGCTGTCATAAGACTTATAAAATTATCCTCATTATCAATATTTTCTTCTCTGTGAGCTGAAACAAGAATATACTTATTTTTCTTTAGGCCCAGTTCCTGTAAAGCATGGCTTTCATTAATTTTATGAATATTATTAGTTAAAACTTCCTTCATTGGGGAACCTGTAACAAAAATAGTTTTACCGTCTATTCCCTCTGATAATAGATATCTTCTTGAATGTTCAGTATATGGCAAATTTATATCAGAAATATGATCAACAATTTTCCTATTTATCATTTCACTGCAGTTCCAATCCCAGCATCTGTTTCCTGCCTCCATATGAAAAATAGGAATCTTCAACCTCTTAGCTGAAATTGCAGATAAAGCTGAGTTTGTATCTCCTAAAATTAATAAGGCGTCTGGCTTTTCCTTTTCCATAACCTCATAGGACTTAGCAAGGATATTTCCCATGGTTTCTCCTAGGTGCTGTCCTGCTACATTAAAAAAATAATCTGGCTTTCTTATTTCTAGCTCCTCAAAAAAAATTTCATTTAAGGTATAGTCCCAATTCTGTCCTGTATGAACCAGAATATGATTAAAATACATGTCACAAGCCTTTATACAGGCAGATAATCTAATTATCTCCGGTCGTGTTCCAACTATAGTCATTACCTTTAACTTATTCATAGCTATACCTCCTGAAATATTGTATCTGGTGTTTCTTCATTAAAAACTTCATTAGCCCACATAACTGTCACCATATTATCTGTACCTGTATTTGTAATACTGTGGGTATATCCTGGTGGAATATCAATAACTTCAAGTTTTTCGCCACTAACTTTATACTCAATAACCTCTTTCTCTCCGATTTTTCTAAATTTAACAATGCCACTTCCACTTACAACTAGAAACTTTTCCACTTTTGTGTGATGCCAATGATTCCCCTTAGTTATTCCTGGTCTTGATATATTTACGGATATCTGCCCCATATTGAGATTTCTAATAACTTCAGTGAATGACCCTCGATAATCAGTTTTCATATCCAAAGAATACTTAAAATCATCTTCTGGTAAATAACTTAAATAGGTGCTATATAGCTTTTTAACAAATTCATCACTCATATCCGGAAGTCTCAATGTGATTCTCCCTGATTTAAAATCCTTTAATAGCTCAATAAGTCTTTCTAAAGTTATCTTATATTCAGGACTTATAGTTAAATAACCATTGGTAGTCCTATTTGACCTCATAGTGTGAATAAAGGACTTAACTACATCATCTATATAAACTAAGGTTATCTCCTTGTGTATATCTGAAATCCAAATATCTTGTCCTCTAGCAATGTTGTTGCAAAAGGTTGCAACTACAGAATTATAGTTTGGTCTGCACCACTTTCCAAAAACATTTTGAAGCCTATAGACATAGACCTTAGCTTTAGCTCTAATGCCGTATTCTAATAACACCTGTTCTGCTGCCTTCTTGCTTACACCATAAGGATTATCTAATTCTGCTTGAATGGATGAAGACATCAATATAGGTGTATTTTTTTTATTACTTATTAATAATTCAATAATGTCCTTGGTAAACTTCACGTTTCCTTCCATAAATTCTTCTTCAATCAATGATCTGTTTATCCCTGCAAGATGAAATATAAAATCAGCCTTTAACACTGCTTTCTCTAATTCTTCATTTGAGTTATCTCTATCTATCTCAATTACTTCATATTCTTTAAGAATCTTTAATCTTTCAACTAAATTTCTACCAATAAACCCCTTAGCTCCAGTAACTAAAATTTTCATACTCTATCCCTCCTTAAGTAAGTGTTCATTTAATCTTTATCAAAGCTTGTCTCTTGTAAAATCAGCATCATAATACTTTCCACCATTAAGGTTTAGCTTATCTCTTTCAACTTCATCAATATGATAAAGCTTAATTACATTTTCATATAACTTCCCTAATCTTCAACTTCTCCAACTAAGCTACAGCACAGCCATCAATTACCCTTATTATCTCGTCCAACTCTCCACTCTAATACACTATATGGACATTTATTTGCATTGTGCAAAAAAAAAGAAATCCAGCTATGCTGGATTTCCCATTCTAAACTACTTTAAATGTGTTATAAATTCCTTTGCAAATTCTTCTCCCTGATGTAATTCTTCTTGGCTTGGTACAAAGTTAAATTTGAATCCTGGGATTGTATTGAATTTAAGTTGTTTTAATCTATCTGTTAACATATCAACACCTTCACCACTCCAGCCGTATGAACCAAAGGCAGCTCCTGCTTTTCCTCTGTTTACAATGGCACTTACATGGGCAAGAAGATTCCAAGCTGGCTCTACTGCATCTTGGTTTATTGTTGGAGAGCCAACTAATATTCCGCTAGCTCCGTCCACTAAAGCCACAAGTTCTGAAATTGGTTTTGATGTGATTTCATGAACGCCAGCTTTTATACCCGCTGCCTCAATAGTTTCCTTTAAGTGGTTTGCCATTTTCTCTGTATTTCCATAAGCAGATATATAGAAAATCTGAACGTTCTTTTCTTCTATAACGTGAGGTTTAGCCCACTCTCTATAAAGCTTTTTGCATTTATCAATGTCATCAATATGTACTGGTCCATGGCTTGGAGCTATCATTGTAGTTTCCACTGCATCAATTTTATCTAAAGCCATGTTAACGTATTTTGCAAAAGGTGCCATAATAACATCATAATAATATTTCATTTCCTCATCATAATTTAAAGAGCATCTGTCACTGATGCATCCATTTGGTGAGTAGTGGCATCCCATTACATCACAAGTGAATAAAATTTTCTCCTCTACTAAGTAAGTAAAAATACTGTCTGGCCAGTGTAAGAAAGGTGCTGAGATAAATCTTAAAGTTTTCTCACCTATTGAAAGTTCTCCCACTGCTTCCTTTGAGTTAAATTCTCTGTTTAGAATTTCTCTTGTGTACTTTAAGGCAGCCTTTGAACCAACAACTACAGCATCAGGATAAACCTCAAGAAGTTCCTTTAAAGATCCACTATGATCAAGCTCTGTATGCTGAACAACGATATAGTCAACTTTTTTATCTCCAATTATAGATTTTATATTATTTAAAAACTTCTCAGAATATCCGTCTTTAACTGTATCAACAATGGTAATCTTCTCATCTTCTATAAGAAAAGAATTATAAGTTGTTCCCATTTTTGTCTCCATAATAATATCAAACACTCTTAGCTCTGGATTATCTACTCCAATCCAATGTACATTTTCACTTAATTTTAAAGGTTCCATTTTTACTCCTCCATTTATAATAAACTTGCTTTTCCAAAATTATTTCTCATATCATCTATATATATCTTATCAATAATTATTATTGATTGCAATATGTTTTCCATCTGTTTTTGAAAAAAGTTATTTTTAACTATAACAGAATAAATGTTAGTATTACTTAATTTAAACCATATTAAATTAAATATATCAAAACTGTTTTAGCATAATAATATAACAGTTTTATCGACAGAATAAGTATAATATTTTATCTATTTTTAATGTTTAATTAATTGATTTTATTGATTTTATTGAAGATTATTATTTATTTTTATTTATCAGCTTAAATCCTCCCTTCAATTTAGTGTTTCCCTTTTAACAACTTCTTAGTAATGATTAAGTTAATCTTTTATATATGAATAAGGTGGTTTATTAAAAATAAAATTTAACAAAAAAAATCCAGCTCGTAAGCTGGATTGAAATTTCACACTAAAATTTTTAATTACTCAACAATCGTTTTAAGATATGCCATAAAATCATCTTTTAGATCTGGTCTTCTAAGTGCATACTCAACAGTAGCTTGAAGATATCCAAGCTTATCTCCTGCATCATATCTTTTTCCTTCGAAGTCATAAGCATACATGCTTTCTTCCTTAACTAAAGTAAGAAGAGCATCTGTAAGCTGTATCTCATTTCCTTTGCCTGGAGCTGTTGTTTCAAGAATCTCGAAGATTCTAGGAGTGATAATGTATCTTCCAAGGATTGCAACATTTGATGGAGCTTCCTCTACCCTTGGCTTTTCAACAAGATCAGAAACCTTGTAAACTCTATCGCTTACCTGCTCACCGCCAACGATACCATATTTATTAACCTGACTTCTGTCAACAGTTTGAACTCCTAAAACTGAAGTTCCACACTCATTGTAGCAGTCAATAAGCTGCTTTAAGCAAGGCTTCTCATCGTTATAAACAATATCATCACCTAAAAGAACTGCAAATGGCTCATCCCCAACGAAAGTCTTAGCGCAGTGGATTGCATGTCCTAATCCTCTTGGCTCCTTTTGTCTTATGAAGTGGATGTTTATCATATCTGTAATATCTCTAACCATTTTAAGCATTTCTTCTTTACCTGATTTCTCAAGCTCAAGCTCAAGTTCAACTGACTTATCAAAATGGTCTTCTATACTCTTTTTATTTCTTCCTGTTATTATTAATATTTCTTCAATTCCTGATGCAACACACTCTTCGATTATGTACTGAAGTGTTGGCTTATCAACGATTGGAAGCATCTCCTTTGGCTGTGCCTTTGTTGCAGGTAGAAATCTTGTTCCAAGTCCTGCTGCCGGTATTATGGCTTTTCTAATTTTCTTTTCCATAGTAACCCCCTATAAGAACCTTTTATTCAAACTTTAGTAAACTAATACACCTACCAATTGCGTTAATACAATTAGCTTTATTTCAAAAATTAACGAAAAATTTATAGTTAGCACATACACATTAGTCCTTATTATTATATGACATATATAACTTCAAATCCATGTAGATTTTTGGTAAGTCATAACAAAATCTATAAACTCTATTATTATATTCTGAAACAATATTATACAATAAATACGTTCATACTTCAAATACTAACATCCTTTTATTGATTTATGAAATCAATACTTAATATTCAATATTTTGGATGTTAATCTTTTATTTCCCTTGTAATGATAGTACAATAGTATTGAAATATTAAAAAAGGGGGGAATAAATATGAAAATTCATACAAATAGACATATTAAAACAATTTCAAAGCTTCTGACCATCTTCTTACTCATTCAATTTTTCTGCTTTGAAACTTTACCAGTGATGGCTTCCACCACACCTAACATTACTTTTTCAACTGTTGGAAAGCTACTAGTTGGTGAAACCATCGATATTTTAGTTGAGGTTAACAGCATTGAAAATTTATATGGTGGCTCCATGGACTTTGTCTATGATCCTTCAATGATTGAAATTAAGAGCATCGAAAAAGGTTCATTGTTTAATTTAAACAATGTCGAAACACCTGTTAAAACCTTTGGCAATGGAAATGCCAGCATATCAATAATATTGACAGATACAAATACAAGTGTTTCTGGAAGCGGTACATTCGCGTTAATTAAAGCAAAGATTTTAAAAGCTGGAAATCTTAAATTTAAAGTAACAGATAATTCCGCAGACTTATCATTATCTGATAATACATGTAGACTTAAACTGTCCAATGCTAAAAATGAAAAAATACCTTATAATTCTACCGATAGAACCTTAAATCTTTTAGCTCCTATCCCTTTAACCTTTGAAGAAATTAATACGGATAAACCTTCACCGCAGCTTGAAAAAACAACAATAAAAATATCACCTAAGGTTTCTGGTGGTATTGGATCACTTTCCTATAAATTCTCCATTCATGACGGAAATTCTTGGTATATAGTTCAAGACTATTCTCCATCCTCTTCATATGATTGGACTCCTGAAACAAATGGTAATTATACAATTAAAGTTGATGCTATGGATGAACAAGGTGATGTGGTCTCAAAAGAGCTTTCTTATACAATTACTTATCCTGATATAGACATTTTATCACTTGAAACAAGTAAACCCTCACCTCAAAAGGAAAACACGACCATTAGAGTTTCACCTAAAACAACAGGTGGCAGTAAAAATTTGTCCTATAGATTTTGGGTTCTAGAAGGGAATGCTTGGTCCGTTGTGCAAGACCACTCTTCAAAAAACTACTATGACTGGACACCTACCAATCCAGGAAACTATAAACTTTGGGTTGACGTAATGGATAAAACTTCAAATAACACTGGGACAATTGTGTCTTTACAAATACCTTATACTATTAATTCCGCTTCATTATCTATAGAAAACATAAAAACTAATATCCCTTCACCTTCTCCAGCAAAAACTACAATCAGGATTACTTCTGAATCAACTAGTTCTGGTAATTTAACTTATAAGTTCTGGATTCTTAAAGAAGGTACTGGAAAGTGGGATATAGTCCAAGATTTCTCTGAAAAAAATTACTATGACTGGACTCCTGATTCTCCTGGAAATTATAAACTTTGGGTTGATGTTAAAGATAGAACAGGTAGCATGATTTCTAAAGAAATACCTTATGTGGTTTCAGAGCCATTAACTATTTCTACAATAAATACAGATAAGAATTCTCCTCAGCTAATTAGCTCTAACATTAAGATTACTCCTAGTGTTACTGGAGGAAAAGGCAATTACACCTATAAGTTCTGGGTTCTTAAAGAAGGTACTGGGAAGTGGTACGTAGTCCAAGACTTTTCTTCAAAGAACTACTACAACTGGATACCTAAGATAGCAGGAAACTACAGACTTTGGGTTGATGTTAAAGACGAAACTGGAAGGATGTTTTCTAAGGAAATACATTATGTAATAGACAGCTTCCTGTTTAACTCCATTGAAACCGACAAAGCTTCACCTCAACTAGAGAAAACACAAATTAAAATTTCACCTAAAATGGATGGTGTTAATGATAATTTCTCTTATAAGTTCTGGATATTAAAACAAGGTACTGGAAAATGGGATGTAGTTCAAGATTTTTCTACAAAGAACTATTATAATTGGACTCCTACTTCTCCTGGTAACTATACTCTTTGGGTTGATATTAAGGATAGCACTGGCAATGTTCGTTCTAAGCAGATTCCTTATACAGTTAATTCAGCTTCCTTATCAATAACAAATATAACAACTGACAAACAATCCCCTTATCCAGCAAAGACAAGAATCAGAATTACTTCTGTTGCAGCTGGTTCAGGCGATCTAACTTATAAGTTCTGGGTACTAAAGGAAGGTACAGGAAGGTGGGATGTGGTTCAAGATTTCTCTTCAAAGAATTATTGTGACTGGATTCCTGATTCTGTAGGAAATTATAAACTTTGGGTAGATGTTAAAGATAGCACTGGTAACATGATTTCTAAAGATATCCCTTATTTGGTTTCAGAGCCATTAACCATTGCATCAATAAATACGGATAAACCTTCTCCTGAACTAACCAACTCTAAAATCAGAATATCTCCTGAAATAGCTGGAGGTATGGGTAAATATACTTATAAATTCTGGATTTTAAAGCAAGGTACTGGAAAATGGAATGTTGTTCAGGATTTTTCTTCAAAGACTTATTATGATTGGATACCTAACGACTTAGGAAATTATAAGCTTTGGGTGGATGTAAAAGATGAGACTGGCAGAATAGTTTCTAAGGAAATTCCTTATACCATAAACAGCTTCATTTTTAACTCCATTGATACTGCTCTACCATCACCAGCCTTTGACAAGAGTCATATTAAAATATCAGCTAATCTAAGCGGTGATACTAGTTCTTTAGCCTATAAATTCTGGATTTTAAAACAAGGTACTGGAAAGTGGGATGTAGTTCAAGACTTTTCTGAAAAAAGTTATTATGATTGGAACCCTCAAACTGCTGGAAATTATACTCTTTGGGTAGATATAAAGGACAAGTCTGGAAATATGGTTTCAAATCAGATCTCTTATACAATTAAACCAAGTCCTTTATGTATTACTGGTATTTACATTAGTGAATCTTCTCCACATCCTGCAAATGACGGAATAATAATATGGCCAGGGGCTGGTGGTACTGGCACAGTTCTATATCGATTCTGGATTCATGATGGTAATTCATGGAGAATAGTTCAAGATTTCTCAACAGATGAACATTATTTCTGGTATCCGACCAAAGCTGGAAACTATAAAATCTGGGTTGATGTAAAAGATGATAGTGGAAATATGGTTTCTTCTGAAGCACCATTTACAATAACAGAACCACTCACAATTACTTCAATAGATACCGATAAAACTTCACCTCAGCTTCCAAACTCAACCATTAGAATTTCTCCTAATACAATTGGAGGAAAGGGTGATTATAGCTATAAATTTTCAATATTAAAAGAAGGAACTGGCTTATGGAATGTGGTTCAAGATTTTTCTTCAAAGGACTACTTTGACTGGACTCCAGACACTACTGGAAGTTATAGACTTTGGGTAGATGTTCAAGACAGTACTGGTAATAATACCTCAAAAGAAATTTCCTTTACCATAAACAGTTTTCTTTTAAACTCTATTGAAACAAGCATTCCTTCACCTGGCGTTAGTAATTCTCCAATAAGAATTTCTGCCAACACAAGTGGAGAGAATAGTTCCTTACAATATAAATTCTGGATTCTTGAAGGTAATGTTTGGACACTTGCCCAAGACTTCACCTCCAGCTCTTACTATGACTGGACTCCTAAAAATCCTGGTAACTATAGAATCTGGGTAGATGTAAAAAGTAGTGATGGAACTATGGTATTCAAACAAATTGATTATATAGTTAATTAAAACAATAAAACCCCACAGCAATAGATATGTAATTTCTACTGCTGGTGGGGTTTTCTGTAATATTAATTAATAAAAATAATTATTTAAGGTGTATACTGCATTGTGAAGTCGGTAACATTATCAAGTTTAATATCTATTATAAATAATAAACTTCCTTCACCCCACTTATCACCTTTATATTTATTAATATGTGCTTTGAAGGTTTCAAAATCAACTAATTCTACGTCTAATGAACTCTTTTTAGATGATTTCACTAAATATGCACATAAATTATAAGTTGCACTTTCTGACACTTTATAGGTCACTTCACTTTTATCATTGTTTCTTATATAATATCCATCTGGTAAATATTCTTTTCCATCCTGACTATAAGAAAGTTCACCATCTTTTCTAGCCTCGTCATAAGCTTCCTTATCTTTATAAAACTCTGCATCATCAAAAGATATATAAATCCCATCATCTTTAACGAAAACATCACGAACAAATCCTATTTTCTTTTCATAAATGTTTAAAGTTGCCTCAACATTTCTTCCATACTCTTTTGTAACACCATGATATACATACTGACCAGCAGTATTAATGTTATCCCAATCTGACCATACGACGTAATCAGTAACACTATTCCCCTCTACATTAATAGTAACTTCATCTGTAAGCTTAAAGTCTGCATCACCTTTATATTTTTCAAAAAATACATTTACAGTTTCCATCTTGCCTCTTATGCTTACAAGAATTTTGTTCATCTCTTCTGTATCAACATTATTTTTTATAGCCAAATTTACAATGTAATATGCATCATCATATCTTTGGGCTTCAATATACTTATCTTTTATATCTAGATATAACTGTTTATTATTGCTTTCCTTTGACAGTGCAGCATCATAGGACTTACGGGCTTCTTCATAATTATTCTCAGATAAAAATTTGTTACCTTCACTTATAAATTTTTCCACTTCACTTTCTTCAAAGTGAACTACTTGTTCTATATCATCAGATATAACAATCTCCTTATCCTTTCCCACACATCCAACAAAAATAAAACAACAAATAAATGAAATAAAAATACCTAAAAGCAATAGAATTTTTCTAAAACTCATACTATCTCTCTCTCCTCAATTATTAGCTTTAATATCATTATATAATTAACTTTTTACCAAATATACTCAAATTGTTTCCAAGTTATTTCCATCATCATTTTCATATAATAAATTCTAGTTTCCACTATGACCTTTTCTCCATTGGTAACATTAATAATCCCCACATGCAATAGATAGTATAAAACCTACTACATGTGGGGTTTTTCTGTAATATTACTTAATAAAAATAATTATTTAAGGTGTAAACTGCATTGTAAAGTCGGTAACATTATCAAGTTTAATATCAATTATAAATAATAATGCTCTTTCAGCATCCTTATTACCCTTATATTTATGAATATATGATTTGAAGGTATCAAAGTCCACCCCCTCTACTCCATCACCTGATTTATCACTATAAGGGTCTATTGCAGAATAGCATAAATTATAAGTTGCACTTTCTGCAACTTTATAAGTTACTTCATTTTCATAGGTATTTCTTATATAATATGGAACCCATAAAATTTCATTTCCTTCATTATCATAAGTCATTTTCCCATCTTTTCTTTTTTCACTATAAGCTTCTTCATCTCTAAAAAATTCTACTTCATCATAGGAAATATAAATCTTATCATCTTTAACTAAAATATCACGAACAAAACCAATTTTCTTTTCATCCTTTATTTCCTTTTCATACTCTATTTTCTTTTCATGAATATTTAAGGTTGCAACAATATTCCTTCCATATTCCTTTGTAACACCATGAAATATATATTCACCAACATTATCAATACTATTATCCCAGTCTGACCAAACAATATAATCAATAACACTGCCTTCACCTACATTTATGACAACTTCATCTGTAAGTTCAAAAGCTGTATCTCCTTTATACTTTTCGAAAAATAGATATTCTGTTTCCATCATATTCCTTATGTCCACAAGAATTTCATTCATCTCTTCTGTATCAACATTATTTTTTATGGCTAGTTTTATAATATAATAAGCATCATCATATCTTTTAGCCTTAATATATTTATCCTTGATATCAAGATATAATTGTTTATTAGTGCTTTCCTTTGCCAGCGCAGTATCATAGGACTTACGGGCTTCTCCATAATTATTCTCAGATAAAAATTTGTTACCTTCACTTATATACTTTTCAACTTCACTTTCTTCAAAGTGAACTACTTGTTCTATATCATCAGATATAACAATCTCCTTATCCTTTCCCGCACATCCAACAAAAATAATACAACAAATAAATGAAATAAAAATACCTAAAAGCAATGGAATTTTTCTGAAACTCATACTATCACTCCTCAATTATTAACTTTAATATCATTATATAATTGACTTTTTACCAAATATACTTAAATTGTTTCCAAGTTATTTCCATATTCATTTTCATATAGTAAAATTCTAGTTTCCACTATGACCTTTTCTCCATTGGTAACATTAATAACCCCCTCATGCTCCTTAATAATTTCATTACATATATATAATCCAAGACCTCTGCTTTCTTCTTCATTAAATTTATTTGACTTAATAAATGGTTCAAATATATTGGCATATACTTCCTCCGGTATATAACCTGACATACTCTCTACAATAAAGACATACTCATTATCCTGGACCTTTCCTATTACACGTACCTCTCCATTATTTCTCGAGTACTTTATTCCATTATCCATAATATTTATTACTAATTCTCTTATCCTATTTACCTGGCCAAAAATATAGCCTGATTCTACACTATTTATAATTGAAAGAGAGTTCTTCTTTGCCTTACTTCTCATATCATCACAAGTTTCATCAATTAAAACCTTCATATCAATAGGCATTACTTCTTCTTTTGTATAAGATAATCCCTTTGAAACCTTTATAAGGTCAATAATTAATCCATGCAGCCTTTCGCTCTCTAAGTATATCCTCTCAACTGCCCTCTTATTAAACTCCTCATCTTGTACCATATCTTCCATTATCATCTCTGCGTATCCAGAAATAGCCGTTAACGGAGTCTTCATTTCATGGGTAACATTATCAAAGAAACTTTTTCTTCCCTTAAGTAAAGTTTCAACCTTTTCTTTTTCTTCCTTGATAGTTTCAATTTGATCTTTTATTTTATCCTTCATTCCGATAAACTCTCTTAATAATATAGAAAGCTCATCCTTTCCGTTAACGTCAATGAAAAAACTATAATCTCCTTCTCCTACTTCCTTTACAGCCTCTGTCAGTGCAACAATTGGTTTTGTAATTTTTGTTGTTAAAATATAAGTATATAAATATATAAAAACACAAATGAAACCTTCAATTAAAGTAATGAAGAAAATCATTTTATTGCTCTCTTTATAATCATCACTAAAATCCTTCACAACATTTAAAATTCCCAGCTTTTCTTTATTAATAAATATAGGATAGGAAAGAATACCGTAAAGCTCCTTATCCTTATATTTCAAATTAATTACTGCAGCACCATCTTCAGCAGAAAGAGTGCCCTTATCTAAAGTTTCTTTGAAAAACACCTCCGTGTTATCAGTAATAATCTTGCCATCTAAACCCCTCATTTCAATGGTACATTGAAAATTTGCTGAAATATATCTACTCAAATAATCCCCTTGACTATCTAAGTTATCTTCTCCTACCATTATTTCATCGGAATCTAAACGATATTTAATCGCTTCTCTACTACTATACATAATGTGATTTAAGGAATTTGTAATTGTAGATTCCATCTGCCATATTAAAATATATCTTATTGCTATATTTAATATTATTCCAAAAATTAAAACTATGGATAAAATAGATAATAAAAACTTATATTTTATCTTCATATAATTACCTCATAGCATATCCTACGCCAAAAACTGTATCAATTATAGATTTTTCATTATTATCATCTAGCTTACTTCTTAGCCTTCTTATGTGAACATCAACGGTTCTAATATCTCCATCATAATCAAAGCCCCAAACCCGATTTAACAACTCTTCTCTGGAGAATACTCTATTTCGATTTTTAACTAAAAACTCAAATAAGTCATACTCTTGCGGCTTAAGCTTCACTTCTTGTCCATCTTTTAAAACAACTCGGCTTTCCAAGTTTACACTTATAGAGTTTAATAATTCTATATTTCTCTTTTTATTTGTGATTTTATATTTTTCTACGCTTCTTAAGGCAGTTTTTACTCTAACCAACACTTCTTTTATATGAAATGGTTTTGTAATATAATCATCCGCCCCTAACTCCAGTCCTAATACTTTATCCACAATATCATTCCTTGCAGTTAAAATAATAATTGGAATCAAATATTTAGCACTTATAGCTCTACATAATTCAAATCCGCTTTCGTCAGGTAAATTTAAATCTAGCAAAGCTAAATCCGGCTGAAATTTATCAATTAGTTCCCTGGTCTCTCTTCCTGTAAAACAACTTCTTACATCGTACCCTTCAGATTTCAATGCAGTAGATAAAATATCATTAATTGATATATCATCCTCTACAACCAAAATTTTCATATACCTTCCCCCCTTTTATGTATTTATCACTCCCACAAAGCAATATAAACTTATTCTATTTTAGAACATTCTATTTTCCGAAATTCACCTAAAATAACTATAACACATTCATTCCTTTTTTGTAATATTATTACATGGCAGAATTAAGCAATTTATTTTTCCCTTATTAAATTATTCAATTAATTAATTATTCCTTGCTAAACTTTCCCTAAGGGTTGATTTTAGTTTTTAATAGATGTTAAACTAATTTTATAGCTAATTTAAATTTAACTGAAAGAAACGGGGGTAATTATGGATATCTTTAAAAGTAGAAAGCTACGAAATTTTTCAAAAATCGCATGCTTAGTTGCACTTTTTTTATTTTTAGGCATAAACACACATATGGTAATGGCTAATAATAGTACAAAAATTACATATAGCGTATTTGGAACACCTAGAATAGGTAATACCATTGAAATAGCAGTAAATGCAACAAATGTCTCTAACCTATATGCTGAATCCTTTGATTTTGTATATGATCCTTCACTAATTGAGATACAAAGCATAGAAAATGGTACGATTTTTGAAAACTCTAGTTTTCAGACACCAGTAAAAAAGTTTTCTAATGGACAAGCATCCATTGTTTTAACATTAAACAGCAAAGAAAGTCCAGTGTCTAACAGTGGTACTTTAGCAGTAATAAAAGCCAAAGTTTTAAAGGAAGGTTCTTTCTCCTTAAAAACTACAAATGGCAACTCTGCATTATCTATCAATGGACTTTCCTGTCGTGTAAAACTATCTAACAAACTAGGAAAGCCTATAAGTTACAGTGCTGATGAACGTTGGGTTCCATTAAACACTAATCACCCATATATCTCATCAATAACTGTAGACAAACCATCACCTCAGCCAGCTAATACACCAATTCAAATAACTGCAAATGGGTCTGGTAACGGAACTTCTAGCTATAAGTTTTGGATACAGGACGGAACTCAATGGCAGGTAATTCAAGATTATTCTTCAATCAACACCTGTTCGTGGACTCCAACAAAAACTGGATCATATAGACTTTGGGTTGATATTAAAGACGCCAATGGTGTAACAAACTTTAATGAGATTCCCTTTGATGTGGCTATACCACCACTTTTGCTTAAATCCATAAATATAGATAAACCATCACCACAAATTTCAGGTACACCAATAAGAATTTCAGCAGATGCTTCTGGGCATGGTGATTTAGCCTTTAAATTCTGGGTTCATGATGGTTTTGCATGGACAGTCGTCCAAGACTTTTCTTCGAAGGATTATTTCGATTGGACTCCTTCTAGGGAAGGCTCCTATAGATTGTGGGTTGATGTGAAGGATTCAACTGGAAAAATGCTTTCAAAGGAGATTTATTATGATATTAAATCGCCACTTGTAATATCTTCAATCGATACAAACAAGCCATCACCTCAAAAAACAAATACAACTATTAGAATTGATGCAAAAGCTTCAAGTAATACATCACTATCTTATAAATTTTGGATTTTAGAAGGAAATGCATGGAAGGTAGTTCAAGATTTTTCAAGCAAGAACTATTATGACTGGACTCCAACGAAACCTGGAAATTATAGAATATGGGTTGATGTGAAGGATGGCAGTGGAAAAGTAATTTATAAGGAAATAAATTACTCAATCACCACAGAACACTTAAACATCACCTCTATAGATACAAACAAACCATCACCACAACCCGCAAATTCAACCATAAGAATTTCTCCAAAGGCAACTGGAGCTGGCAACTTAAGCTATAAATTCTGGGTTCTTAAGGAAGGTACTGGTGTTTGGAATGTGGTTCAAGATTTCTCTTCCAAAAATTATTATGATTGGAAACCTACTGAATCTGGAACATACAGATTATTTATAGATGTTAAAGATAGCTATGGTAATATAACTTCAAAATGGATTTATTTCGATGTATCTCATGGTATAACTATTAATGATATTAACACCGATAAGCCATCACCACAGATTGCTAATTCTACCATTAGAATTACCCCTTCAGTATCTGGAGGATCTGGCGAAAACATATACAAATTCTGGATTTTAAAAGAAGGCACCGGTGTTTGGAATGTGTCTCAAGATTTCTCATCGAAAAATTATTACGATTGGAAACCTACTGAACCTGGAACCTACAGACTTTTTATTGATGCTAAAGATTCCACAGGTACTATGGTTTCAAAATGGGTTTATTTTAATGTAAGTGATAAGCCTCTTGAAATCTTAAGTATTGATACAGACAAATTATCACCACAGCCTGCAAATTCAACCATAAGAATTTTACCTAAGGTGGGTGGTTCTGGAAACTTAAGCTATAAGTTCTGGATTTTAAAAGAAGGCACCGGTGTATGGAATGTAGTTCAAGATTTCTCATCAAAAAATTACTACGATTGGAAGCCTAGAGAAGCAGGAACTTATAGATTATTTATAGATGTTAAAGACTCTACAGGTAAAATGGTTTCAAAATGGGTTTACTTCGATGTATCTCAAGGTCTAACAATTAATAATGTTAAAACCGATAAACCTTCACCTCAAACTATAAATTCTACCATAAGAATTTCTCCTGATTTTTCTGGTGGAACTGGTGTACACACCTATAAATTCTGGATTCTAAAAGAAGGTACTGGTAAATGGGATGTAGTTCAAGACTTTTCTTCAAAGAATTACTTCGACTGGAAGCCATCAGCATCTGGAACCTATAGATTATGGGTAGATGTTAAAGATAATACTGGAAACATGATTTCTAAATGGGTATATTACGATATAAGTTAACATCCATAAATAGATTTTCTTTACCTCCAGTTTAAATTTATAGAATAATTTATAATAAAAAACAATAATTCCCAAATTGCTAGGAGTTATTGTTTTTTATTTTTTTAATTTATAAATTTTCTTTTATCCACTGAAGTTCCTCTAAAGAGTCTATCTCATAAACATCATCAGAATCAAGCTTTTCTAACCTAACATCTATATCACCAATATTGTCTCTTACAATATGATCCCAAAATAGCGTAGTAAAATCACCATCAGCAACACGTTCTTCAAGTTTTTTAACTATATATTCTCCGTCCTTCTCATTCCAGTAAGAAACCCCACACATAATATATCTGCCATCTTCACTGCCTTCTTCAATAGCAATTACTCTATCATTCTCATCAAGTTTTAGCATCCATTCATTTTGAAAATCTTCCTTTGGAGCACTAAAATAAGCTGATTTTTCAATATCTTTTCTGAGGAAATTCTTATTTAAATAGATATCCCCCTCTATTACATAAACATCCTTTAAATAATCCTTAACTAAATACATGGTGTATATGTTATTATACTTATCGTACATATCATTGTGAACTGTTTTCACCCCATATTTCTCCTTAAGAAAGTCAAACTTTTCTTTAAGATATCCTGTTACAACAATGATATCCTCAATTCCAATTTCTTTTAAAGCCTTTATTTGACGCTCTATCATGGCTTCACCCTTTATCTCAATTAAAGGTTTAGGTGTTTCTAAAGTAATAGGCCTTAATCTTGTACCCATTCCTGCAGCTAATAATATAGCTCTCATAGCTATCTCTCCTTTGTTAATTTAGTTTGGAGTTTTCTCTATGTTCTTTTTTCTACCGAAAATAGAAGTTATTTCACTAATATCTCCTGCAGCCATAGTTGAACCAATCATAATCATTATACAACAAATTACTGATTTAAGATCTACAGAGTTTCCTAAAAGTATTACTCCAAATATAATTGACCATGCAGAGTAAGTAATATTTAAAGACATGGCCTTTGTTGCTCCAATTTTGTGTATTCCTTTATAGTAGAATACGTAAGAAGTTGTTCCTGCTAAAGCTGTTAAAAGAATCATTGCAGTTGCAGTTGTTGGTAAAACTCCCATAGTAAAGCTAATGCCTTTTACAATTGGTATAATTAGGAAACCGTAAGTAATTGCTGAAGTTAACTGTCTAACCTGTAATGATTGCTCCGGTGTAATTTCGTCTTCTTTCATTCCATAAGCGCAAATAACTGCTTCTGATGCCCATCCAACAACACATAACACTGCAAATATAAAGCCTAATCCTAGGTTTGCAACTGCTCCACCTGGAGCATATCCCAAAATAATTATTCCAAATATACTCATGAACAATCCCATAATTGAAATTGGCTTCATTTTTTCCTTTAAGAATATATATGAAAGTAATGCTCCAATAGCTGGATATAAGGAAGATATTATTGCTGTATACGCTGGCCCAATATACTTAATAGATAATAAATAACCTGTCATCCCCACAGGACCACCTAAAAGCGCTCCAAGCATTATAAATCTTCCGCTCCTTGTTCTTGCAGCCCTAAAGGTCTTTCCTAATTCCTTCTTGAAGGCTGTGTATATAAGCATCCATATTGCTGAAAAAAAGTCATGTAAAAAAGTACTAACAAATGGTGCAAGGAAAATTGCTTGCTCCGTAGACACAAAGGGTGTCATTGCAAGGGCAATTCCAAGTAAAACTGTATCTAAACCCCAAAGGACACCAGACATTAAACCATATATCATATTAAGCTTCCCCCTTTAATATTATATCGAGATTTCTTTTTGCTCTATTATATCTATCAATTCCATAAGTTCCAAAATCGTCACCTTTAGCTTCTTTTATAATTGTCCAAGTGCTCCATAGAAAATCTTGATATATTTTATTAATAAGAACTCTCTTTTTATATTTTCTTTCTACATTTCCTTGGAAGTAAGTTCTAAGTAATAATTCTTCCTCATCATCATTAAATTCACTTTCAACACTATGTGCAGCTAAATCCCACATTGGGTCATTCATTCCAGCATACTCCCAATCTATTAGATACATTTTATCCTCACCACTCTTGATGAAGTTATCTGCTAATGTGTCATTATGACAAGGTGTTAATTCTGCATCTAACTGCTCCATTAAATCTTTAAGTTCATAAACCTTAGATTTAACCTCTTCATAATCATCAAAGAATTTTCCATTAGCTGCTTTTGCTAACTTCTCATACTTTTCAATTTTTCCATATATATCAAATTCATTTTCCATTATCTTATTACAATTATGAAGCTTTCTAAGGATATTACAAACCTTAGTCATATTGTAATGTTTTTTAGCAGCATCTGGTGTTAGTGTTTCCGCATTTTCAATAAATCTTGAAATTTTAACTCCAGTTTCTTCATTAAAGTACACAAGCTCTGCATCAACGCCTACCTCATTGGCATAAGCAGCATTTCTAATTTCATCAGCTCTGCTTATCATTTCTTCTGTACCAGTTCCAGGAACTCTAAGAACAAAAAACTCTTCATCAACCTGTACCTTATAATTTTTATTTGTTAATCCACCTATAGGTGCGATTTCTTTTATCCTATCCATATCAATCTTTAAACAATCACTAGCTATTCCCTTTAAATTCTGAATTAAAGCTGACTTTTCTTTCTTTTCAATCTTTCTTAACAGCTTATTTACAACATAATTAAAATGTTTTTTATTATCTATTTCATGCCATAATAGTCTATCTACTTTAACATATCCTAAAGCATAAGTTCTTGAAATATCAAGCATCATATATTCGTAATTCATATATGGATTCTTATTATCTTTATAAAATTCAAGCATTTTATTAAAGAAATCGCAGGATATTTTACTAATTCCTATCATTTCTCCATCAATTCTATTTAGTTGAGTAATGTCCTTAGAGATTTTATAAATTATATTGTCTCTAATTTCAACAAAGGCTTCATCTCCTGAACCACTTTCTCCTGTAATCAACACACAATCTCTAACAGGATATTTTATAATTTCTTTAATTCCTAACTCTTCAACAACAATGTCACTTTCTATTAAAACAAAATCATCATCTATAAATTCAGCAGCTGCTGCTAACGATGCCATAGTTCCTGTCCACTTAAAGTTTGGATTTTCAACTAAAGTTACATTCATGTTCTTTAGACTTTCTTTAACTAATTCTGATTTGTATCCTGTAACAACAATTATATCTTCAATACCATTTTTCTCTAAGATTTCAATAGTTCTATGTATCATTAACTTACCATCAACCTCTAAGTTAGCTACTGGAACATCAAAATTCGAATTTTTCCCTGCCGCAAGTATAACCGCTTTCTTAACCTTAGCTTGTTTTTCTGTATGTAGTTCTATATGAAGCTCTTTATTTTCCATTAACTCTTTTTCTAACAATTCTAATCCCTTTAGAGTTATTTCATATTTTTGTCCTCTTCCTAAGCTTTCCTTAGTAATTAGGCCTTCACTTTCTAACTCTTCAATCATTGAATTCACTTTACCAAGTGAAATATCACAGCTAGAGCTGATTCCTCTTTGGCTAATATTTGAATTTTTGTTTATTTCCTTTAATACTTTGAATAAATCTCTCATAATTCACCCTCCACTGTTCATTTATTGAACAATTATATTCTACAACAATTTTTTCCCAATTGCAATACTAAAAAGTTAAAATATAAATTTAATATGTATCTATTATTCATTATCTATACTACACACTATTACAATAGATTCAATAAAGTATCATCAAAATAATTCATATTATACAATAATTTTACATAAAATTTATTTTATGTTATATTTGTATTGTATATGCATATTAAATTTTACAAGGAGGTCGTAATGAAAAAAATATTATCACTTGCATTATCTTTAATAATTTCATCCCAGATTGTCACAATAGTTTTTGCTGATAATTCGGCACCTTTAGAGTTAAATTCAAAGAATTCAGGATACAAAGAGACCCTTAATGAATTAACTCCTCAACCCCCTAACTTAAATGATTCCTCTATACTACCTGAAGAAAATATAAACCTATCAACAGAGGCTACAAAGGACAAGCCTATTGAAAATGATACTTTAGACAACCCACATACAACACCACCTAACAATCCAACAGAAGAAATTCCAGAAGATAATATACCGGATGGTACAACTCCTCCTGTAGTTACTACCGAAGATGACACAGTTCCTATTGGATGGTTCAAAGAAGAAAATGACTGGTACTATTTTTATGCTGATGGCACTATGGCCACAGGATGGTTAAGACTAAACAGCACTTGGTATTATCTTCAAGAAAATGGAATTATGGCTACTGGATGGACAAATATTGATGGCAGAAATTTTTATCTTCATCCCAGTGGAGCCATGGCGACTGGTTGGTTAAGACTTGATAATAAATGGTACTACTTAGATATCTATGGTGCACAAGCTACTGGCTGGCTAAGATTAAACAATACTTGGTACTATTTATATGAAAATGGTGAAATGGCTATCGGATGGTACAAGGTTGGGGAATCTTGGTATTACTCCAACATATACGGAGCAATGCACACCGGCTGGCTAAGGCTGAATGGTATTTGGTACTATTTAAATGAATATGGTGCCAAAGTTACTGGATGGCTAAGATTAAACAATACTTGGTATTATCTAAATGAAAATGGTGAAATGGCTATTGGATGGTATAAGATCAATAATACTTGGTACTATTCTAATGAATACGGTGCCATGCATACAGATTGGTTATGGAGAAGCAACAGCTGGTACTATCTTGACAAATATGGCGCCATGGCCACAGACTGGATACATCTTAACAACACATGGTATTATTTATATCCTCAAAGTGGGGTAATGGCCTCTAATACAACAATTGACGGGTACATTCTAGATAACAGTGGAGCTTGCACAAATAGGGTTACCATACCTTCAAGTGCTAAATATATAAATGTTCCATACATAAGCCAAAAGGGTCTTTTACCAACAGGCTGTGAAATTATAAGTGCATCAATGTTATTAAGATATTATGGGAATCATACAACTATTGATGAATTTGTGGACAAGCATCTTGAAATAGAAAAACTGCAATATATCGGTGGAGTTCCTTATGGACCAACACCTGATGATGCCTTTATAGGTGACCCTCGCAAAAGTAATGGCTTTGGATGTTATCCTCCGGTTATAGAAAGAGCCTTAAATTCTATATTTAAAGGTAAATACACATCCAAAGTAACTACTGGAACTCCAATTGAAACTTTAATCAAAGACTACATAGATAACGATATTCCTGTACTTCTTTGGGCAACAATTAATATGCTTCCAAGTTATTCAGGTACCTCATGGTATCTGCAGCCTGATGGTGAAAAATTCACTTGGATTGCTCAAGAACATTGTATGGTTTTAGTTGGGTATGACGATAAAAATTATTACTTTAACGACCCATATAACAGCAATGGTTTTATTGGATATAATAAAATCTTATTGGAGATTCGCTTTAAAGAACTTGGCATGCGTTCTCTAGTTGTTGAGAAAAATAAAAATTAAAATTATGGCCAAATAACAATAAAAAGGAAGTGCAAGCTGATTAACAAATCTTTTGCACTTCCTATTTATTATTTATTAAATTTATCTAGAATCCTACGATTCCTTGTACAATTGCTTTCGCTGCTTTAGTTTGAAACTCATCTGTTTTTAATAAAGCTTCTTCTGTAGGATTGCTAATAAAAGCCAATTCTGTTAATGCTGCTGGCATTTTTGTATTTCTTAAAACATAAAAATCAGACGTTTTATGTCCTCTATTATACCTTCCTAATGCTGAAACAAGATTATTTTGAATTGATCTTGCCATTTGTGCACCTAAGTCATAATCATTGTGACTGAAAGTTTCAGTTCCATGAACTGTTGGCTTTTCAAAGCTGTTATTATGTATACTTATAAAGAAATCAGCTTCACTGTTATTTGCAATATCACATCTTTCTTGAAGTGATAAATATACATCTGTGGTTCTTGTCATAACCACTTTATATCCATAGCTTTCAAGAAGATCCCTAACTTTTAATCCTACCTTTAACACAACATCCTTTTCCTGAAGTCCACTAGGTCCAATAGCTCCCGGATCTCTACCTCCATGACCTGGATCTACAACAATAGTTCCCTTAGTCCCAGATTTCCCTGAAATTCTTGCTATGTCGTAAACATCAACAATTCCGTCATTATTTACATCTGCTGATTCATTATAATCTGCTTGACCCTTCATAGAATTATATCTTGCTGCTGCAGCAGAAACATCCTTTGCATCAATAATACCATCTCTGTTTACGTCCTCAATTCCTGCAAAAGCCCAAGAAGACACTGCATTATCTAAAAGAGCACCCTGTAAAACATTAATTTCTTCTCCCAAATAAAAATCTTCTTCAGTTTTCTCCTCTGGTTCAACCTCTGGAATTTCAACTTGATTATCATTTTCTGAATCCTTCAAGGCTTCGTCAGCTTCTGTTTTCTCCCCCTTTGAAGGCGTTTCTAATGAATGTGTATCCAGTGAATCTTCCTTATTTTCTGTTGAATCCTTCTCTGTTTCTTCTGGAACTATCTCACCTTTGTCAACATCAATATTTTTACTTGTAATTTCATCACCAAACACGATTTTTCTTCCACCATTATATCCATAAACAGCTTGTCCTGAATTTACTGGTATAATTAATTCTAAAAATAAAAAAATAAATAACAAACAACTTATAAGTCTACTTTTTCTTTTCATAGTCCCCCCACTTAACAATCTTCTTCTGATCTGTAACAATTACTTTCATTATATCATATTCATTCTCTGTTTTTATATTAATTTTTACATATAACACTAAAACATACTCAAAAATTTACGTATTTTTATTTTTTTCATCATATTTTCTCAATAACTCCCCTGTATAATAAATATGTTTCAAATACCATATTCTTATTTGTAATATATTTGTCATATATATCATGTCGATAAATGATATACTATGTATGTAAACTTTGGAGTATTTTATACTCCCTTCAAACTTATCTTTAAGTTATAACTCAAAGATAAATATTTATTGTATTTGAAAATCATTAAACAAAATAAATGATGGGGAAGGTTTTAAAATGGGAGAAAGAAAAGAAAAACGAGAAGTAAAAAAGAAGAAAAGACTATGGCTTAGAGTATTAGTTTCAATCCTTGTAATAATTATAGCTTTATTCTTTGGTGGATATTTCTATGTTCACAGTAAGCTTAATAAAATGGATAAGGTTGAAGTTGACAAGTCTGACTTAGGAATAAGTCAAGAAATCACTACAAACTATACTAATACAGAAAAAATTAAAAACATTGCTTTATTCGGAGTTGATGCACCTGATGGCGAAAACGGTCGTTCCGATTCTATAATGATTGCAACCATAGATCCAGCGCATAAAAAACTAAAATTAACATCAATAATGAGGGATTCTTACGTTAATATTCCTGAAAGAGGCCTTGATAAAATAAACCATGCCTATGCCTTCGGAGGTCCTCAACTTGCAATAAAAACTATAAATGAAAACTTCGGTTTAAATATAACTGATTTTATGACAGTTAACTTTTCATCATTACCAATAATAATTGATGCTCTTGGTGGAGTTGAAATTAATATTACAGATGAAGAAATCTCTCACATTCCTGGCATAAGCTCTGCAGGAACTTATAATCTCACAGGTGACCAAGCCTTAGCCTATTCCAGAATCAGATATGCTGAAGGTGGAGATTACAAAAGAACAGAACGTCAAAGAACAGTTCTTGAAGGTTTATTCCAAAAGGCCTTATCAATGCCGGCCACATCTTATGTGAGCACCCTTGATACTGTATTGCCCTATATTCAAACAAACATGTCTTCAAATGATATATTATCCTTAGGAACAAAAGCTCTAACCTCATTTAATGGACAACTTGAACAACAAAGATTTCCTTTAGATGGTTACTGTGAAGGTGCAATGATTGATGGAGTATATTATTTAACCTTTGACGCTGAAACAACAAAGCAGCAATTTATGGATTATATTTTTGAGGATAAACTACAATAAAAATAAAACCACCCAATTTGATATTACCCTGTCAATCATACAGGGTAATACAATGATGGGTGATTTATTTTTATACAGATATATTTTACTTTTTATTTGGTAAAACTATTGCCTAGCAATTCCATAACCGTCAATCTTCCAGCCACCAACAACTGTATTAGTTGCCATTACTCCTGAGGAATACATATAGTACCAATTATTATTTATAAATACCCAGCCAGTTGCCATTTCTCCGTAAGCATTTAAATAGTACCAGCTATTATTTACTCTTACCCAGCCTGTTTGCATCTCACCATAACTATTTAAATAGTACCATTTGCCGTCAACAGCCTGCCAACCAATCGCCATTTCTCCACTGGCTCTTAGATAATACCAACGACTGTTAACTCTTTCCCAACCAGTCTGCATTGCTCCATATACGTCCAAGTAATACCACTTGCCATCAACTAATTGCCAGCCGGTAGTCATTTCACCATTATTATTCATGTAGTAATATACACCATTAAGTCTTAACCATCCTGTTTTCATTAATCCTGAATTATCAAGATAATACCAAGTAGAGTTTACTCTTTGCCAAGTACTAGTCTTAACAGTTCCATCACCATTTCCCCAATACCAGAAAATTTCTGGCTTCAATGTGGTTTGATTTACTCTTTCTTGACGAATCCACCCATTCTTACATAGCATAACTGCCTTACTATCAAAAATGTATGTTTTTCCATCAATAATACAAGTGTTATTCTTAATGGCATTACCGTCTCCATCAAAATAATACCAGTTTCCATACTCATTGTACCATTGATTCATATATGGCTGTCCATACTTATAGAACCTTGTATTAAAACCGGTGTTAAACCATCCATCTGGAACATTGGTGTAATATGGATTCCAAATTTTTATGCAATACCCATCAGAGAACGTTTGTGAAGTTGCATCTGGAGCTATTCCCACTCTAAAATATAGATACTCCTGATTACTAACTAACCGCTTGTTTAATGTAAAAGCCATCTGCCATTCTGAGTAGTTATCATCCATTGTAAAATCTACAGTCCCTGCGTATTGAAGGGAATTATTATTATCTACAAATAGCTCATATCCAACATAGTAATCCTTAACTGTACCATAGCTTTTTATTCTAAAAACTAGCTCCATGAATGATTTATCATCTGCGTAATCTCTTAGTCCAATATAATCCAATTCATGCCTTGTACCCTTAGAGTCTTCTAATGTGTAATCTATCCACTCTAAGTCAGCATAATTGTAATCACCTTTATATTCTCCATAATAAAAAGGTGATACCTCACTTTCATTTGAATAAACATTTTCTACTCGAGCTTCACTTTCTATTCTTATTTCCTTTGAACTATTAACTTTAATTTCACCCTTTGTTATTCCTTCATCAGCATTGGCACTATTAACCCATCCCCCAAGCGCCATCATCAGTCCAGCAGCAATTATTACCTTTGAGAAAATTTTTTTCTTTAACACAAATACATCCCCTTTTTATAATATTAAAAAATTGTAAAGCTCTTAATAAATATATTATATTTCAGGTAATATATGTAATTAATATAAATTTTTGTAATATAAAAAAATGAGTACATTCCATACTCACTTCTTTAACCTTAAACTATTTACTTTGAAATTGATATTTCATTAGAGGCACCTAAAGATTTATCTCGTCTTGTTAATTGATGAACCCGTACTTTATTCCCTTTGGAACTGCTTAATTCACCGATAATTTTATTATCACTTACATATTCAGTTTCTATCGGTTTACCATCTACATAGATACAGCTATATTCATTTAAATTAACTCCAGTAACCTCAATAGTGTTTCCTGAAACTATTGCTTCTTCAATTACAATTTCTTTAATTCCCATATTCATCTTTGTTCTAGAATATGGCTCAGTTTTATTATAAATATATTTCTTTCCATCAAGTATATCATATTGAAGATACTCAAGCTTCTCTTCATAATCTTCTTGTCCCTTATATGTTCTATGGAATTGATTCATAACTCCACCAGGCATATTCAGCAAATCAAAAATTCTTGTAGTCAATTCAAAGGATTCAATATCTTCATCAACTTTTTCAAATCCCATATTATCATAAATAAAGTATTGTGTTGTATACTGTTCTTCTTGAGTATATTGTGATCCAATTGGAGCATAGGCCGGCAAATGATCTGAATAAATCGCAAGAATTGTTGGTTCTTCCAAATTGTCTACATAATCAACAAGCTCCCCTACAATTCTATCAACCATAACCAAGTCATCCACATAATCTTGAAGCTGATTAATATAGCTTTGATCTAAACTTCCACTAACAAGAATTTCACTTTCATCACTTTCATATTCAGCATTATAGCCTCCATGAGTTTGTACACCAATGGCAAAAATAAAATCTCTTTTTTCCGTTGTCTCTAAGGTTGCAATTATGTTATCTAATATTAATTGATCCTCTGGATACTCACCCTCAAATTGTCTATTATACATATATTCCATTGGAATATATCTTTCAAATCCAAGATGCTCATAAGCTTTATTTCTTTCATAGAAGCTTCCTTGATAGTTATGAATTAAGGTTTTATCATAAACTTCACTATCCAGTACGTAAGCTATTGATTCAATACATTCTTTCTTTAAATAAGTATTATGTGGAAGCTCTCCAGCTGAAAAATAATCTAAAGACATCCCAGTAAGAACTTCAAATTCAGTTCTTGCTGTTCCTCCTCCATAAGATGGCACAAATAGCTTTCCACTGCTTGTCTGAGCTGAAATCTCTCTAATGTTCTTTAAAGGATCTCCAGTTAGTTCTACTCCATCAATGGTTAACGGGTCCATAACTGATTCTAATTGAATTACAATTACATTAGGTTGCTCCTCCGACGATACTTTTATATCGCTTTCTCTTGGAGTATTTCCTTCACTATTTTCTGGACCACCTAATACAACTTCACTTAAAGCTACATTTTCAAGATTCCGTCCAATAGCCACAATATTTTCTTCATTATATAGTTCTGGTTTTTCTCTTTTATACCCTAAATAAGAATTATATAAAGAAAAATAAAATCCATTCTGATTATAGGAATATTTTATATCCCAAGTAACAGGTGCTAAAATACCTTCTGATAAAACATAATTTAAATTAACCTTAGCAAAAATACATACTGACACTATTACTAATAAAGCTAACTTATTTACGCTCTTCTTCTTTTCTACTTTTAATTTACTCAATTTAAAGTTAATGAATACTAATGCTGCAACAAAAATAGCAGCTGTCACTATCATTGGTATTGTAACATATTCACCAGCGATTGCTATTCCATCTTGAATTGCAAAGAAATCTGAATAAGTAAGTGGCGTTCCCCTAAAGCTGTACATAACAAAGCTAGCAATAGAAAACCCCACAAGAACCTCACTAATGATTCCAAGTACCAAGTATGCTCTTTTAAATAGCAAGCAAGGAGAAGTTACTGCTAAGACTAATAAAAAGTTAGCTATAAATTTTTTATGATCAACGAAATGAACAAAATCTAAGGCATATTCCATCCCTTCTCTTAAAAGAGATTCCCCAATAAAAGTTATTATTAAGCCTGCTCCAATCCATATTAAATAATGCTTGTAAGAGTTCACATCTTTAAGCTTCTTACCTAAAAGCCTTACCAACTTAATAAGCTTTTCAATATTTTTTTCAATTAATTTATCAATAATAACTGCTAAAATACCCCCGATAATTAAAGTAGCTGCTAAAACAATAGCAGAACCAAATAAAACCTTAAACCTATTAGCACTTATATTTAACTTATTATTTAAAATATAAACTATAACATAATTATGTAGGAAAAATATCCCTAATCCATGCTTCTCAATCAACTCTACAGGTTTAGCTATTATAGAAAATCTATGAATGCTTGTCCACTTTATGTTATTTATTAATAAATAAACTGCAGAACTATATAAGATTAGGGTAGGGGAAACCTCCCATAATTTTGTATCGATGGGTACCGCTCTAATTCCAAAGGTTAAAATAGCTGCTGCTGCACCACTTATATAAATTATTTTCTTAAGCTTTTCAGATTTAATTTGTGGTATTGCATATCCTATAACACAAAATACCAACCAACTAGAAAATATACTAAAATCTATTGTTGTATCAATCCAAAACATATTAAAATATACGTTAACAATACTTCCAATAAATATAAGAACAATTAAAAAGTTTAATTTTTTCTCATTTAAACTTTTTAAAAATCCCTTAAGGAATGGAGCCAATATAAACATACCTAATATGATACCGATAATACTTTCATATCTAAATTGCCCCTTAGTTAATACCTTAATAATTAAAAAGTATACTATGTAAGGAATAACAAATTTAATAATCTTTCCTTCATAATACTTTTTAAAACCATCTTCGTCATTTGTAAAACTACTACCAATAATCATTCCAATTAACGGTATTGACATGGCCCCAATGATTTGAACGATCCCTCCAATACTTCCTGTAATACTCCATGGAGTACGATAAGTTAAGACAACTCCAACCATTGAAGAGCAAATCACACAAAGAAGAGCCAAAACTTTACTATACTTTTTGTCAAGATTCATTAATCCATCTCCTTTAACATGCATTATTTGTTTTTTTATTTATCAAAATTATTTACATATATATTTAATTTACTTATATATATTTTAATCCTATTCTAATTCGTTATTATATCATAAAAGTATTTAGAATTACACATATCCATTGATAGTATATATTTTTTACTTTTAATAAAAATGAGCTAAACTCTTAGAGTTCAACTCATTTTATATCATATAAAATCAAATTTTAAAACTATATTAAATTCACCTTTAACCCAAACACCCTTATAGCATTTTCTCTGCAAACTTTTCTGTAGGCTTCTTCAGAGATTTTTCCTGCTACCACGGCTTCATCCAGCCATTTTCCTAGAGGAAAGCTCATATTAACATTAACCATATCCGTTGCAAACATAAGCCTGTCTTGATTTTTTTCAATAAATTCATAGCCAAACTCTGGATCTCTCATTAAAGCATTTCCTGCACTGTTTGCTGATAAATCTCCGTAAAGATTAGGATACTTGTCAAATAACTCTGGAGTTCTGCCGCCTGGGACAACCTTCCCTGTTGGGTACTCATTTCTTGCTTCAAAATCCGTTGAGGCATCGCCGCTGATTTCATACCAGAAAGGCTGTGAATGTCCAATAAACTTTAAATTTGGATACTTCTTTAAGGCCTTTTCCAGAAGAGGAAGTCCAGGTTCATCAACTATTCCATAGTTATAATTCTCCTTTGGGCTCATGTGAAATAATATTGGCATATCTGCTTTTTCGCAAGCAGCGAATACCGCGTCTATTCTAGGATCATCAATTCTTAAGTTAGTCATGAATTCCCCAACACCTTTAGCTCCCTGACTTTTATACTTAAGAATTCTCTCCTCAAGGTTTTCACTGTCCATGGCATCAATGTTACAAAGCCAAGCAAAGGTATCAGGATATCTCTCAGCAATGGCTCTAACCTCATCATTGCCCCCAAGAAGCACATCTTCCCCTTCTCCACCGGACATGAGAAGCCCCATCTCAACATTATTGTTATCCATATATTCCTTCATTTCACCACAGTGAGAACAATACATACCATTAGGCAACGCTCCCATAGGTTCTAAAACCACATGTAAGTGTATATCGATTTTTTTCAATGTCATTTTAATCACCTCATAAAAATTTCTATATAGTAAGAAGCGACGGTAATTAATTCCGCCGCTCCTTGATGCATAAATTTATAAATTATGTAGGATTTATAAAAAACATTTGGTACTTAATACCCTATGTTCTTTTTTAAGGAAATGTTGGTGGCTTACTTTTGTTCACCTTATATTCTTTTTTTAAGAAATGTTGGTGCAACATCTCAAATCTAAGTTCCTAACTTTAGAGTCTCACTTAAGCATTTTTTCTTTTTTCTTGAAGTGCCTTATATATCTCCTCAGACTTCTCTTTAGTTAAGTTAAAGATTAATCCAATTCCGATAAGCTCTAATATACAAGTTACAACTGGAACTGCTGTACAAAGAGTTCTGATGTTAGCTGCTACTCCTGGAGCTTGCGCTGCTACTCCTGACACATATCCAACAGCTCCAAGAACAAAGCTTGCTAATGTTGATGCTATTGTAGAACCAATTTTTCTTGAGAAAGTGTAGATTGAATATAATGATCCATCGTTTCTTTCTCCAGTGATGTATTCGTGGTAATCTAAACAGTCTGTAACTAAAGCCCAGATTAACATTGCAAAAGCAGTTTGTCCTGCTGTTCCTATTGTGTTAATTACTAAGAATACAACTGCACTCTTAATTGGAACAAATAATAGTATAGCTGAAATAACTAGGTTGAAACCTACTGAATATAGTATTGTATTTTTCTTACCAAATTTAGCAGTTAGCTTTGGTACTAATGGGAATGCTAAAATCATTATTGGTAAGCTTAGTAATGATACTGCTGATAATAATTGTGGTGCATGATAATACTCTTTATAAAGGTATGAACCTAACTGGCTGTTACCTGTAATGAAAATTAATGAACCAACTGTTGCAACCATTACACCGATAAGAGGTCTGTTTTTAAATACACTCTTAAGAACTTTACCGTAATTAAATTTTTGTCCTTCAACCTTTGGTTGTCTTACTCTCTCCTCTGTGAATTTCATTAATCCACAGTAGCAAAGTACAGATAAGATACCAAATACTATAGCAACCTTAAAGAATCCAGATGGAATAACGTTTCCTGCTTTATCGAATACAAATTGTGGTACTAGTGATAAAGCTCCAATACCAACTATAGTTCCTCCGATTGAACGAGCTCTTGATAATTTTGTACGCTCGATTGGATCATTAGTAACAACAGCAGCCATTGAACCAAATGGCATAGAAGTTCCTGTGTAGCTCATTCCGTATAGAACATAAGCAACGCATACCCAAACATGCTTCATTGTTGTGCTTAATGAACTTACATCTGCAAAGCATAAAAGTCCAGATAATGCTAACGGTATCATAAATATTTTTATGTATGGTTTGAATTTGTCCCCACTTTTACCGATTTGCCATCTGTCTGGGAATGATCCCATGATTGGGTCATTTATTGCATCCCAAAGTCTTGCACATAGGAATAAAGTTCCCATGAAGTATGTGCTGATTCCAAGTACGTATGTACAGAAAGTTAGGAAGAAAGCATCTACATATAGATTTACAAAGCTTCCAGCCATGTCTCCCATAACATATCCAACCTGGTCTTTAACGCCAAATTTTCTTGTTTCTTTCATTTTTATTTTCCCCCTGTTTATTATTTACACCATGTAAAAAGCAGCTTTCTCATTTTTCATTATTCTTAATAATAATTCCGTAGCAATTCTTTCCTTACTCATTTACTTTTCATCATTAATTTTCATTTAATAAATAATAATTTACTACTTTTACATAGAGCTTTATATTAATACACATCCTGTTTTCTTAAGGTGAGTCTTGTCCCTTTCTAAAAGAAGTTTCTTCATAAGACAATTACCTCATAAGACAATTACCTCATATTATAATTGCCTCGTATGATAATTACTTCATAAGATAATTGCCTCATAAAAGAAATACTTCATATATAAGAAAGTAATATAAATAAAACTGCCAAACCTTATGTTATATTGCTTTTCTTCCCTTTAAGAAAACCTGATGAATATTGATATCTTCATCAAATGTTATTAAGTCTGCATCAGCGCCAATTGCTATTTCTCCTTTAATTCCTTCATAGCCAAGGTGACGAGCAGGAGTTTTAGAAGCCATTCTTACTGCAGCCCATAGTGGATGTCCACAAGTTTTATGCACAGTTCTCACTAATCTATCTCCAGTTGCAATACTTCCCATGAAGCAGTTACGAGCTGGTGGTTTACATACACCATCTTCAATTACAAGCTTCATGCCCATCATTTCAAACTCTCCTTCTAATCCCATTCCAGCTAGTGGTATGGCATCAGATACAAGCATTATTTTGTCATAGCCTTTTACCTTTATTGCAAGGTTGATAAGCTCTGGTGGAAGGTGGCATCCATCACAGATTAATTCCACATCTAAATCATCTATAAGAAGTCCTGCTTCCACAAGTCCTCCCCTTCTAAAACCCTTGTCTCTAGTTACAGTAGACATTACGCTGTAGAGGTGAATTACTGTAGAGTAACCTGCCTTTGTTGCTGCCTCAACCTCATTATAAGTAGCATTTGAATGACCCATACAAGGGATTATTCCCTTCCTTCTTATATATCTTCCAAAGTCTAAAGCTCCCTCCAGCTCCGGTGCAGCCATCCAACGCTTAATTGTACCTTCACTTGCTTCAACGATTGGAGCATACTTTTCTTCAGTTATTACTGGAAGCTCCGATGAACCAACAGCCATATCTGGATGTGGAATATTGTATGGTCCCTCCATGAAATATCCTAAATGATTAGGTAGGTTTTCCATACCATCAATAGTTTTCTTGATTTCTGCCAGCTTCTTCATCTCTTCAGCATTATTAACAATAGATGCTGGAGTCATTGAAGTTACACCGTGAGCCATATGAGCTTTTAAAGCATTAACATGCTGCTGAAGGTCTGGTGTCATAAACATACCGCCTCCGCCGCCATGGCAATGAACATCGATGAATCCTGGTGAAAGGAATTTACCTTCACAATCAACAACCTCATCAGCTTTATAGTTTAAAGCTTCATTTGCAGTACCAATCCAAACTATTTTTCCACCTTCAACAATAACTGCTCCATCCTTCAAAACTTTATCAGCTAAAATCACATCACAGTTTTTGAATAATTTTTTCATCTCAATTCTCCCTCCTTAAGTTACACTCCAAATCTTTGATTTTGTTAGTGGAACTTACTCCTTCGAATGTATATGAGAAGGAGCTTCCTTAATTCTTAATTCTTAATTCTTAATTCTTTATTTTTAATTCTTAATTCTCAATTCCAATGGTAATACTCATAGTTGATTTAAGCTCTTCACCCGGATTTAATAGGTTCTTAGCTCCAGTATTTAATGCGTTAGGCACATCATTCCATGGTTCAATGCATAGGAAGTTTTTCTCCTTTAAAGACCATAACATCATAATTTCATAGTGCTCATCAAATTCCACTTGAATCTGATTTCCTAACACCTTGTCCCTTGAAATAATTTTCTTCTCTGCTCCCATGAATAAACCGTGAGATTCTGGCATTATTGGCATCTTAACTGGATTTTCAAAGGGCTCTACGGCTCCTGTCATAAAATTTAATGCTCCCTTTGCATTAACATGAAACTCCACATTTTCTAATCCACTAATATTAAAGTATGGATGGAAGCCAAAACCGAAAGGCATTGGAACTTGTCCTTCATTTTTATAAATTTGATTTAAAGTAAGCTTATTTCCTTGAAGTTCATAGGTATAAGTAACTTTAAAATCAAAGGGATAATATTTTTTACTTTCTTCATTAGAAGCCAGCTCAATGGTTATACTTGTCTTTTCTTCTGATTTGAATTCCTTTACACTCCAAGCAGAAGTATGAGCAATACCGTGAATTGGCATTGGATACTCTTTTCCGGAAACAGTATACTTTTCTTCCTCCGTTCTGCCGCAGCATGGAAAAAGAATTGGCATTCCACATCTCGGTCTTTCATCGCCGTAAAAGTTTTCTTCATCAAAGTAAATAAACTCTTTACTGTTAAGTGAAAAAGATGAAAGAATTCCGCCTCTTTCTGGAACTATTACTGCTCGTGTACCAGTGTTTAGGTCTTCCAAAACATATTCTTTAAATTTTTTAGATTTACATTCTTTTATCATGTTCATTTTTTACCTTTCCTTGATAAAACACACTTGCATTTTTTGTTAATTTCAAGTTATAATATCTTTTGTATTAAAAATCAATTAAATTTATCATTTGAAAATTCCATTAATCAAACACATTTAAAAACTTTTAAAATTCAGTTTTTTTAATCACTTCAGTGAATTCATTATAGGTTAATTAAACATCCACCTTCAATATTACTCCTTGCTCTAAATCTTACGAAAATTGTTTTTCTTATATATATTGCTTAACTTTATAATAAATCGTGCTATAATTTGAATAAATATTATAAAATTTATGATATTTCTTAAGAAGTTTTTTAATTTTTCACTTAACTTTAGTACTGTAACATTATGCTAAACTAAAAAATCAAGATATTATAGGTGTGAGGTGTAGTATGGACTTTAATTTTACAAATGAAGTTTTATCTAACAAAATGACTTGCTCAAGTTTTGAATTGTACAATTTTGACATGAAAAATTTAACTGATACTGAAGAATCCATTCATAATCATTATGATTTTTATATTTTTACTGAAGGAAATGCTGAGTTTCTAATAAATAATAAAATTTATGAAATTACTAATAAGGATATTTTAATTATACCTCCTAATAATAAATATAAAATAAATACTGAAAAGTCTAATAGTGAGTGTACTGGCTTTGTATTAAGAATCCATAATGATTACAAAAAAAAACTTGAAGAGTCAGATTCTGATTTTTTATATTCTTTTAGATGGATAGAAGAAACTTCAAATTTTAAGATTTCTCTTTCTGAAAACATAATCTTAGGTTTAGCCAGTAAGTTTTACTTCTTAATTGACGAAAACCGCAGTGATAAATTCTGCAAGGAAATTCACAGTCACTCCTTACTGATATCAATTCTTGTAAATGTGGATAGGATTGTTTACAGCAAAACCAAGGAAAACATTCTAAATCCCAAGCAGCAACTTGTTGGTAATATTTCAACCTATATATCCAACAACTTAACTGAAGATTTATCCTTGGATGAAATTTCAAATAAATTTTTCCTTAGTAAGTACTATATCTGCCACATTTTCAGAGAAGTAATTGGCATGTCTGTACAACAGCTTATCACCCAAGAAAGACTTCAAGCCGCTAAAACCATGATTTTAAAGGGAGAACCCATTGGAAAGGTCCATACCCTTTGTGGCTTTAAGGATTATGCTTGTTTATACAGAGCTTTCACCAAGGAATATGGAATTTCTCCACAAAAATTTAAAAATATATATGCACATAGAAATGAGCTTCTATAATAGCCAAAGTTTAACATCAAATTTCGCTATTTTTAGAAATAAATCTTACAATATTCTTACAATATTGTTAAATATACTACTAACACCTAATAATTCTTTATTACTTATGTTATACTAATATTATGACTACTAGCGAAAGGTTTAAATTCAATGAAATTACTATCTAAAAAAGACAATAAATTTCAAAATAATTCAAAAACAATACAAATAATAACATTGATTGTATTGTTTTCTATAGCATTTACCTGTTTAACATTTTTCTTTATGCACATTAGCACCTATGGAAATAACTTTGATAATAGCATATACAATTCTAATATTTATTCTAACAAAACCGCAATGGTTGTTGTTCCTCATGAGGATGATGAAATAAATATTGCTGGCGCAACTATAAGAAATTACATAAATGCTGGTTCAAAAGTTAAAATTGTTTTTACAACTAACGGTGATTATTTTAATAAAGGTAATGTGAGAATTAAGGAAGCAATCAACGCAATGAAGGTTTTAGGTGTTGATGAAAAAGACATTATATTCCTTGGATACGGTGATCAATGGAGTACTCAATTTAAACATATATATCATGCTCCGGAAAACGAAATAATTAAATCTCATATTGGTAAGACAGAAACCTATGGTATTAAAAACAAACCTGATTTTAGACAACAAACTTCCGGAAAACACTCAAAATATACACGATTCAACTATAAACAAGATATAAAAGACGTAATAAAAAAATATGAACCCGATGCAATTTATGCTATCGATTTTGATGTTCATGCAGACCATCGCGCAACTTCTCTTCTTTTGGAAGAAGCTTTGGGAGAAATTTTAAAAGAAATTGAAGACTACAATCCAGAAGTATTTAAAGGCTTCGCATATAAAACCGCGTGGCTTTCTGCAAACGATTTTTACAAATTAAACTCTGAATCTACTGTATGGCATGTACCAAATAATCCAAATAATAAAAACCCTATTATGATTCCCCCTTATTTAAATTGGAATGATCGTGTACGCATACCTGTTCCAAAAGAAATGTTAAGTTACACCAAACGAGGAAATCTATTGTACCATTCATTAAAAAAACATGAGTCTCAACATGGATCGCAAAATGTATTACGTATTGCTAATTCAGATCAAGTTTTTTGGAGAAGAAATACCGACAGTTTAACTTACAATTCGCAGATAGAAGTGTCTTCTGGTGAAAAACGTTATTTAAATGATTTCAAATTAATTGATGCAATAGATATTACTGACAGGTATACTTCATTTGATAATTTTTTATGGAAACCCGATAAAGATGATTCAAAAAAATGCTTAAAAATAAATTTTAAACATCCTAAAGATGTAACATCCTTATCTCTATATGACAACATGAGCTTAGAGGATAACATCACTAAAGGACTTTTAACCTTTAGTGATGGCAGTAATATCATAATTGAAAACTTAAAGACAAATGGATCTGAAACACAAATTAATTTTCCTAAAAAGAAAAATATTGATTATGTTCACTTTAAAATTATTGAATATGAAGGAGAAACTCCTGGATTATCAGAAATTGAAGTATTTGATACTGTAAAAGAGTCCACTCCTAAGTTTATAAAACTTACTTGTGATAATGAACAAGATACTTTTATGTATAAATATACTATTACAGATGAAAAAGAAATACCTTTATCTCTTTATGCCTATCCTAATAATGAAAATATAAATCTTAATGATTGTAAATTAACTATACTTGATGGTGAAGATATATTAACCATTGAAAATAACACTTTAAAAATCAAAAATAGAATACCTGGAAAATATAAAATTAAAGTTGAGATTAAAAGTAACCCTGAAATTTATGATGAAGTGGAAATACACATAATAAATACCTTTGAAGAAATAAGTATTAAGCTATTACAATGTGTAGAGTACTTCTATGACCGTCTTGTATTAAGCTTAAAATACAGATTAGGAATAATTTACAGTTAACTGCAACTAATTAATATAAAAAGATATGGAAAGTTTGAATTGTTTTCCATGTCTTTTTATATTCCTGCTTATTTCCATGTTATTTATTCTTCAATCGTTTCTTCATATATTTCTAATAATATATACACTATTATCTTTATATATTATATTTTTTCCAATTGTTATGCACTTGTCTTAAATCTTTATAGATAATTTAATTATGCCACACCACGTCTTTTTCTTGCACCGTGATGGACAGCATTTTCAGGAAATAAGACCTTCTTCATTGTAATCATCAATTCCAAACACTTGAAGTCCAATGTAATCTAAAAAATATCCAAGGTATAACCCAATCCATGACTTTATTTTTTTCTAAGAAATAAGCTTCTTTAATAAAGAAAAGGAAACCAATTAGAATCAGAATTATAATCATAGTAAAGTACTCTATTAACTCTGTAACAACAATAAAGGTTACCATAATATTAGACGTTGACTAGATACAAGAAAGAAAAACACTCCTAAATATAATAAAGACTTATTCAGGTTTTTATTCATAAACACTTTCACCATCACAATTATAATTCCAGACACAATGACAATTATACTTAGAAATAAGCTAATCATTATACGATATAAAGTAAACTTTAGTTTCTCACTTGTACTCCCATATAAAATACCCCATATATCTCCACTAGATTTTTTATAAAGTAAGCTATATATTATCTCCATACTCCCATTTGTTTTTTATTGGTTTATACATTCCAGTTATTTTATTGCCATTTTTCACAAATACGTAACTAAACAATAAACAACTAAAATAAGGATAAGTGTTATTAAAAATGATACCACAAACTTTAAGATATTAATTTAAGACTATTTTATATTAAGATGAAACTTCAGTCCTTTATTTTCACATTTATCCCATGCTGTTGTGTACAATATCTAAATAATCTATATTTCTTATTCTTTTATACATTATTTTATATATAATTATTGAAAAAAATACACTATTTGGTTATAATATAAAAATGTATTAAAATGACGTATTTTGTCATTTTTTGTTACTAGGGTTTGTAAAAATTTTATGGAGGTTTTATGACAAAGAAAATAATAGTGCTATGGGCTGCCATAATAATATCAATTCTTTCCTTTATAGGATTAAGAAATTACTATTTTGAAAAACAATTAAAGGAAATAAGAGAAATTCATGCAGCTTATAAAAATACTTCTCCTGACACCATGTTTAATTCTTTAGATGATAAATTAAAATACAGCCATTCTCGAGACCTTAAATCTATTGTTGAAGGGTATATGTATCTTATTGATGTTGATACTGAAGAGGCTGCTAAACAATTTGACACTGCAGCAAACTTTAGGGACTATACGCCTCGAGAAATGCAGCTACAAAAATATTATTTAATAATTGATACATTAATTCATAATAAAGATTATGAGCAAGCAGTGAAGTACATAGATAAAGCATTCAAGTATATGAATATTTACGATTTTAATAACAGATCAAATCTTGTTTGGGATATTATTTCAAAGCTTAGTGCAGTTCCTGATGGTATCCCCATCCTTAGAGAATACATGGATGAAATTTTAGAAATAAAAAGACTTGATATTAATTCGAAGGTATTCTTTCTAAGAAAAATGGAAGTGCTTTGCATACTAGAAATAGATTATATTCAAGCCATAAAATATATTGTTAATATCTTAAATGCACAGGATTTTGTTGATGAAGCTTATTATAAAGGAAAGGCAATTGTTGATTTATCCATTATAGTACACAACTTAGGCAGTAGTGATTTAAGCATACAGATTCTTAATGAAATAAACACTGAAAAAATTCCTGACCCTTTAAAACGGGCCGATCTTGAAATATATAAATTGATTAATCTTTCACAAAACAAACAAAAACTAGGAAGAAATGAAGAAGCTCTAGCAGATTTACAAAAGGTTGTATCCTATACCTCCAAACTACCTTCTTCCAAGCTCAAAGAAATGGAATTCCTTATAAGCGTAAAGGAAGTTGAAATATATATTGCAACAGGCGATCATGATAAAGGTCGAGAAATTTTATCAACTCTCCACACAGAGAATTCAATGGATAATATTTATTCCTACAGCACTTCATACGCTGATTATCTTATGGCTTTCGGAGACTTATTTATTGCTTCTAGAGACTATGAGAATGCCCGTACCATATATAAGTATATTATTGACAATGATATACTCGGAATTGATTACACAGATTGGACAAAAGTTTTAATAAATTTTGCTCTTATCGAAGAAAATCTTGGGAATTATCAAGAGAGTGAAAAACTAAAATTGAAGTTAAGAGAAGTTGAATCTACTTGGGAAAGTTTTAAGGTGAAAATGCTGTATCAATATGTTAATAGTTCAGAAGAAGCAAAGATAATCCGTGCTTCAAATGCAAAAATGAAAGTTATCAATAGTATTTATTTCTTCGCCTTAATTATTGCATTTTTAATTATTTTAAAAACTTTAATTCTTCCAAAGTATAAACTTAAAATTAAAAGAAAAATTGTAACCAAAAATATGGAAAAGAATAATTATTTCTTGGTTTATCAACCAATAATAAATCCAAAGACAAAAGAAATTTCTGGTGTTGAAACACTTTTAAGACTTAAGGATAAGGAAAGCATATTAACCCCAAATGTTTTCATGAAGGATATTGAGAAAGCTGAACTAATGGATAAAATCGTCCTATGGCAGCTAAAAGAAATTAAAAGGAATTATACTGAAATCCAGCTTCTTCAAAACAAAGCTTATACCTTCTACATTTCAATAAATCTTTCTTTAAATGAAATAAAAAATAGAGCTTTTATTGAATCTCTTAAAGAAGAAGGCGCTGACTTAATAAGTCAAGGTGCTTCAATATGTTTAGAGATAACCGAAAATGTAGGTCTTGTTGAAGAAGATTTAATTAAACTTCATATTGAAGATCTTATAAAGGCGGGTTATAAAATTGCCATTGATGACTTCGGAATAGAATATTCAAATATATCAATGCTGGATCAGTTTGATTTTCACACCCTTAAGTTAGATAAATATTTTATCGATAACTTAAAGGATTCTGTAGTGGTTCAAAATCTCTTTAAAGTGGTTAACGAAATTTCAAAAGAATTGAACATAAGTATAGTAGTCGAAGGTGTTGAAAAGCAATGGCAGTTAGACATTCTGATGCTTTATGAATCTTGTAATTTTTCCATTCAAGGCTACTATTACAGTAAGCCCCTAGAAATTCATAAACTAAAAAATTTCAAAGTTATATAAAATAATACTACATAACAAACCTTTGTTGAGAAGGATGGTTATGTAGTGTTTTTTGCTATAATAAAATAATTTACGTCTATTTAATTATTTTGTATATCTGAAAATTCAAGTTTAATTCTGTCCATTCTATTATAAAGAAGTTTATCTGCTTTTTTTGATAAGCTATTATTTTTATATAACACAACTGGAATTTTAACAATGAACTCAGTCCCTGCTCCCTCATTAGCCCTGCATTGAATAATTCCGTTATGAAGTTCTGCTAATTCCTTACTTATTTTCAAGCCTAGCTTACATCCTTCAGCATTTTTAGTCATCCTATTTTCTGCATATTCTGTTTCTTGAAAAATATATTTTATTTCACTATATTCAATTCCAATTCCATAATCCTTTACAGATAAATTTATAACCCCATCCTCCAAATATACTTTCACATCTATTTTTGAATTATTGTAACTAAACTTAACAGCATTAGAAATGAGATTTAGTAATACTCTTTCTATCTTCTCTCTATCAATACTAACTATTAATTCCTTTCTATTGCTTGTAAATGTAATTATTAAATTTCTTAATGGAATAAATTCTCTAAAATATAAATTTATATTATCACATAAGGCTTCAACCTCACTTACTATATCAAAGGTACTAAGCATAAGTTCACAGTGATTTGCCTTTAATTCCTCCATTAATAAAAAGTTATTTGATAATTTTAATAATCTAAATGCATTAATCTTTATGTTTTCAATCTCTTTACTATGTCTGCATTGAATACCTTGACCCTCAGAACTTTTATTCTTACTCTCTATTAATTGAATAGAAGCTAACATCATGTTAAGCGGGGTTCTTAATTCATGTTGAAGATTTATAATAAATTCTTCATTTAATCTATATACTTCATCTATTGAATACAATTTATCTATTATAGAACTACTTTCGATTTTTTCAAAGTTACGGTTTTTACTTTTGTAATAAGATTCTTTACTCTTTAAGCCTTTGAACCAAGACCATCTTTGTTGCAAATCTAAATCAACTCCTTGAGCTTCTTGTAAATATAGCTTATTCATCTTACTTCCTCCCATCATATCTGAATTCTATGAAGTAATCCTATAAATCTCCCATTTAAACCAAATTACCATATAATCTTATGTAATTCACTCTATCACTAAAAGCCACATTAAAATAACACCTTATATTAAATTATAATAGTTGAACCGCAACAACATTATTACATTTCGACTATTGATTACCTTTTTCTCTCAATTATTAATTAATTTTTGTTTTTTCTCCATTTCAATTTTTACAGATTCTGCCCAAGAATATTCAAGCATATATTCACCATTAAATAAAAAGTAATCCCCTTTTAAAAAACTATAATAATCACAAGTAAATAAGTTTGTATTAACACGACACTTTCCATATTCCCTCTCCAATAAGTCTTCAAACCCAGCAGCAAGCAATTCCCTTCTCAATCTGCTTAAATAAGACCTGACTCTATTCTGAGCTTTTTTTTCATCAATTTCGCCAAGAATAATAAAGCTTAAGGTATTGATATTCACCCACTGTCCTTGGTTTTGAACTAAATAAGCTAAAATTTCCTTAGCTTTTTTACTATGAAAAGCTATAGGTCTCCCATTCTTAAACACATCAAAGCCAGGAAAACACTTTATTTCAACAGTTACTTTCGCCATTTTATTAGCCTCTTTAAAAAACTTGTACTTCTCAATAACTTGCTTAATGTCACTTTCATTAAATGGCTTTAAAATATATCCTATAGCTTTAGTTTTCCATGCATCTATAGAATAATCACTATGGCCTGTAACAAATGCAACAAATGGAGACTCTTCAAACTGCTCTATCTGCTTGATAAACTCAATGCCATTCATTCCTGGCATTTCCATATCTAAAAATATAAAATCTACACTATTTTCCTTTATATATTCAATAGCAACACTTGCTCTAGAAAACTTTACAATTGACTCAATCTCTTCAAACTGCAACAATACTCTTTCCAGCATATTTTGAGCTGCAATCATATCATCAATAATAACAACCTTCAATAAAATCACCTCCATTATCTAATGGTATTTTAATAGTAACCTTAGTTCCCACTCCAATTTCACTTTCAAAAACAATGTTAGCATTACTTAATTTTTCCAGCCTATACTTTATGTTTCTAAATGAACTGAATAAGATATTTACATCCTCAAGTTTACTTACATCAAATCCAATGCCATTATCCTCAACTATTATAAACACACACTCTCCTGATACAAAGGTAGAAAGTTTTACAGTACCTTCCCCTTCTTTTTTTCTTATACCATGCTTTATAGCATTTTCAACTATAGGCTGTATGGTTAAGGGTGGAACAAAAAAACTTCTAGTCTTTATATCTTCAACATATTTAATCTCATTACCAAAACATATATTTTGTACTTCCATATAAATCTTAATCTGACTTAATTCCTCTTCAAAACAAATCAGCTCCTCCATCTCTATAAAGTTCATATTTCTCCTTATGTAAGAGTAGAATAAAGAAATAGTATCTGCTGCCTGCTTTGGATTTCTATAACATAAATCTTGTATAGATATAAGAACGTTACTATAAAAATGAGGCTCCAACTGTCGGCTCATTAACTTTATTTTGCTTTTCTCTAGCTGGCATTTCAACTTCTTTCGTTCTTGCAATTTATCAACTGTATCTAAAAGAATTATCATAAGCTGAATAAGTAAAAAGACACTCCATCCAAATCCAATATAGACTCCAGTATAATATTTTTCTATAAAAATCTCTCTTAAAAGTGAAAAAGTCAAAATTAAAAATCCCACTGTCTGAATAAACTTATACTTTAAATAATATCCATTTTTAATAAATACTGTAACAATTGTATATCCGATAATACAGATCATAAAACACAATGTAATAAACACTAATTGAATCACATAATTAATATTAAACATCTTCAATATAAAAATAATAATAAAACTAAAAAAATATAGTATAATTTGAACCTTTATAACTTTGCACTCTTTAAGTGAATATAACTCTTTTATATATAGCAAAAATATAACAGGGATAAGCAGCAAGGTAAATGCTCTAAAATATATATTTCCAGTTGAACTTAAAACAACTCTTACTCCAGATGTCATCAAGGACCAATTCCCAAATAAAAGAAATAGTATTCCCAAATAAAAAATAGAGTTTGATATCTCATCTTTTAAAAGAAATTTTATTATTATAATAAAAATACCTATTATAATGATAAAAAAACTAAGGAATAAATTTGTTAATCTCCATTCAACTAAATCCAATATAATTTTCTCTTTATTTCCATAAAATACATAATTAACCTTATCTGCATATTCATAGTATGGTGAAGTAAATTCCAACATAGCTTTTTTACCCAAGACATCTTCCTTCTCCTTATATTCCACTGAATTTGAAAAATACTTATACTCTTCAAAGGACATGTCCAAACTATATTTAAATCTATATAAAATAGCAAAAATCACAACTACTGTGATTAACATAATAAAAACTCCGTTAAAGTTCATTATCTTTGTTTTTTTCAAAAGTAATTTTCACTCCTTCCTATCTTCGTGAAGCAATTATCCCTTCTTCAATCCTTGACAACTTCTTTTTATAATTCTATAATATATTGAATTTTATTTCTATAAATATGTGTTATTGTCACATTTATCTAAAAATGACATTTATATGACACAAAGGAGATTATAATGAAATTATTTGGAATTGGTTATTTAATGGATGAATTAAAAATAAAAACATCTGAATTAGCAAACTATATATATGTTGACAGAAGCTTGATAAGTCGTTGGAAATCAAATACGAGAAACTTAGATCCCAATGCGGATTATTTCGATAAAATTTTAGAATTTTTCATATTAAAGAATAAGGAAACAAGTAATAACATATTAGAGAAAATGTTTTCACTTGATACTCCGGCAGAAGAGACGAAAATAAAAAGCCTCCTTAGAGAATTTATTGTAAATAAAGAGACCCCTTCAATTTACAATAAGTTTATAAAAAAAATAAGGACTTCACATACATAACTCAAACAATTGTATATGCCGGAGACGAAGCCTATAAAAATGCCATAATCAATTTTTTAGAAACTGCTGAAAATGAACCTCCCTGCAAAATAACATTCTTGTATTATGCTGAAAATGTAGAAGTTATTTCAAATGATAGTTTTCATCGTGAAAAATATATTGCAACCCTTCAAAGGCTGTTAAACTGTGGTTTCACCTTAGACATTGTCTTTACCTCCGTTAGCAATTTAAATTTATTAATGTTTTTTTCCATAATACTTTTCCATAAAAATTGCTCTATATATGAATTTACATGTAATTTATCTATATCAAAAAATTCTCTTCACATCTTAGAAAACAAACTAGTTCTTAGCGGAATACATAAAGCTAAAAGCATACACAAAATGGCCAATGATAAAAATGATTATGATACTCTCAGCACTATATTTAGTGATCCACTTTCAATTTCTACTTATACTGATATTGTGGATAGTATTAAAGTAAATCTCTCCCCCTTATTCTTTACTGCTGATGATAAATATGTTGCTACAATGGAAGAACGGTATAATATTAAATATCTTTATGATCATTCAAACTTTCTATACCACAGTATAGTATTTTACAATTCATACCCTTCGCCCCTATTAATGAGCGAAAACTTGTTTTTAGAGATATTACATGAATCCATGAATAATAAAAAAGAAATTGCAAAAATCTACAATATATTTTTAAAAAGAAAAAAAATCTTTTTATCTGAATTAGATAAATTTGATAAATATCACTTTTACTCTCTTCAAGAATTAAGAAAATTTTCAAGCCAAGATTATGTTGAATTGGATTATAAAAATCTACTTTTATCCACAAAACTTAAGCTTACAAAAAGTCAATTTAAGCTTTTTCTTAAGGATATTGCTGAATTATTAGAAACAAAACCAAAGTTTCATATTTGTTTAAATGATAATTCAATTCTTCGTCCCATATCCTCCTTGTATTATATATATGTTTCAACTGATTTTTTCTTAGCTTGTGATTTATCATCTCTTAACAATTTTAAGCTGAGTACCAATGGACCCTTTGTAAATTCTATTAAAACAATATTTGAGCAACTATATATTTACTCTCCTAATATAATGACGGATAATAAAATAGTTGCTGAACTATTAAGAAACATATAAGGGTTCAACACTCCCCATAATTCATAATTTCAAAATCATGAATTAAAATGAAAAGCCTGTTTTCCCCTTAACTTAGGAAAACAGACTTTTCTTCTAACTAAACCTGGTATTCAGTTTCTGTAGTATCAACGATAACTGCAGATAACTTCTCAACAAGAGCACCATTTTTACTAACGATAGCCCCTGTCTCAACAGCTGCATCCATGATGGCTGCAATCTCCTCTTCAGTTATCTCTTCCTTAACGGAATTAACGATGAGATTAAACTTACTGCCCATTACGTCTTTAAAGCTCATAACCAACTTTCTCTCCATGACCTTCACTCCTTCTCTCTATTTATATCTATCTGAAAGCTCCATAGAATTCTCCTCTTTCTCGTCAGCTACTGGCTTTGCTTCAATGAATAAATTCATTTTAAAAAACTCTGTAGCCTTAACCTTAAGATAAACGGAAAACTTTACTGAGCTGCTACATAATTTAAGTAGATTATCCAGGAAGGTGTATAACTTCTTCATATACTCCACCTCCTTTATTGGCATCTCTACAAATCCCTTCTTAAGTTAAGAAAACAAAATAAAATAAACTAAAGCTGCTTCCTTAACCAGAACCAAACTCTTACTCTTCAATTAAGCTGAAGTCATCAAGTCTCTTAAGCTCAACAGGATAGCTTGTTAAAACCTCTCCTATTGCAGCACCAACAGTGAATAACTCTTCATCTGTTGCTTCCTTATTAATTCTTGAAAACTTCTGGCTAACCACCTTAGGTGTACCGTCAAGATTTTGACCTTTCTCAAATCTTAAAACTAAGGCTGTACTGTTTTTTATATTTGAAACTGCCATGTTATCAACTCCTTTTAAATGAATATCCAAATCTCTGATTTGGTTTATATGAATTTACTCCTTCGAATGATATGAGAAGGAGCTACAATAATAAATATGCGCAAAGTGTGCTTCAGCGTAAAAATTTTTAAAAAAAATAAAACCTTTAAAACTAAAGTTTTAAAGGTTTTATTTGAACAAGTTTATTTTAAGGCGTGTACTTTATGCATCGTACAATTATAAATATGCCAAAGCTATAAAGGATTGCACCTTAATTATTTAATTTTCTTCTAAAACCCTTGTTTTATCTTAGAAGCCTTTCTTCTCCCTACCTACGTGGTCTTCCTTGCTGCAATCTCTCTTCATCCACCACAGTTACACTACGAGGTCTTCCTTTTATATTCTTAGTTTGAAGTGCCTTTAATACCATGTTGCCTTTATTGTTTAGTATCTCCACAAAGGTTGATACATCATGGATACTTATAACTCCAATATCATCCTTAGTCATTCCCTCAATGCTGCAAAGAGTTCCAACCACATCCACAGCTCTCATCTTTGTCTTTTTCCCAGCATTAATATGAAGTTTAAGAATCTCTTCACTTAAAGCTGCTCCTTTAGTTTCCTTTATCTCAACCTTCTCACCAAGTTTACTTTGAAAGGCTGACGTAAGCTCAATAACAACACTTCTTCTAGGCTTTTTACTAAACTCAAGTTCTTTCCCTGTATAGGAGTTAATCTCAGAAATACGTCTTTCATCAGTACTCATAACAAAGGTAACAGCTTTTCCACTTTTACCAGCACGACCAGTTCTTCCAATTCTGTGTACATAATTCTCCCTAAGAACAGGCACATCATAGTTTACCACAAGGGATATATTATCAATATCAATTCCCCTTGCTGCCACGTCTGTAGCTATTAAATACCTAAAGCAGCCCTTTTTAAAATTGTTCATTACACGAATTCTATCATCCTGCTCCATACCTCCATGAATTTTATCACAAGGATATTGACGTTTTGATAATTCAGCATAAAGAGCTTCCACCTTAGCTTGAGTATTACAGAAAATCACACAGCTATCTGGATTTTCTACAATGGTAACATCTCTTAAAAGATTTAATTTATTCTTATCCTCTACCCTGTAGCAAACCTGTTCAATCCTATCCACTGTTAAAGTCTTTGCTTCAATTTCAATCTTTGTAGGATCTTTCATATACTTTTTAGCTAAAGCATCTATATCCTCTGGAAGGGTTGCTGAAAACAACATGGTAACACGTTCCTTAGGCAACCCTTTCATTATCTCCTCAATCTGCTCCACAAAGCCCAGACTAAGCATCTCATCAGCTTCATCTATTATAAGATACTTTACCTTGTCAGTAACAAAAGTTCCCTCCTTAATATGATCTATAGTTCTCCCTGGAGTTCCAACTACTATATGGGTCTTTTGCTTAAGCTCCTTCTCCTGATGTGAAAAGGAAGACTTTCCATAAAGGGCAGCAACCTTTATTCTCTTAAACCTTCCAACATTAAAAACATCTTCCTTAACCTGAATGGCAAGCTCCCTGGTTGGAGTTAAAATTAAAGCTTGAGGCTTATTCTCCTCCCAATCCACCATCTCACATAGTGGAATTGCAAAAGTAGCAGTCTTACCACTTCCAGTCTGTGATTTAACAAGAATATCCCTATTCTCAAGGGCAACTGGAATAACCTTCTCTTGCACAGGAGTTGGATTTTTATAATTTAACATATCAAGTGATTTTAATATTTCCTCACTTAACTTATAATCTTTAAAATTAGTTTTTGTCATTAGCTCTCCTCTTTCTCATAAGCTTATAGTATACATAACATCATAGCATAGAATTGTTTAATTATCTAATGGTACTGAATGTTAAAAAATAATATGACAAAATAAAACGCCGCTAAATCATTCCTTTAGCGGCGTTCAATGTCAAAAGCCTCTGCAACTAAACATCCGGCTTATAGTCTTATTTTTTTCTATTCTTTTCTCACGCTCTTCTTTAAAAAGCCTTCGGCATGCTCACATGCCTAATATCCACACTCTTACCTCGGAAGAGATTCCTTGACTTATTGTCTAGCAATTCCATAAGCATCTATCTTCCATCCATTAATAACAGTGTTTGTTGCCATGACACCTGAGATATACATATAATACCAGTTATTGTTAATATATGCCCAACCTGTTACCATCTCACCGTAGGCATTTAGATAATACCAGCTACTATTAACCCTTAGCCATCCAGTTTCCATGGCTCCATAAATGTTCATGTAATACCATTTTCCACTCACTCTCTGCCATCCCGTTGCCATCTGTCCACCTGGTTGAAGATAATACCAAGTTCCTCCTAAGTTTAACCAACCTGTTGCCATTTGACCACCTGGTTGAAGATAATACCAAGTTCCTCCTATCTTTAACCAACCTGTTGCCATCTCACCGTTATCTTTAAGATAATACCAGGTTCCTCCTAGGTTTAGCCAGCCTTTATGCATTTCTCCATTTTTATTGAAGTAATACCACTTTCCTGCTTCTTTAATCCACCCAGTTCTAAATTCACCAACTGCTACACTTACTACTTTGGTCGTTAAAAGACCCTTGCTATCTTTAACTTGATAAAACACATTATAATTTCCAGCTTTCGCAACCTGTCCTTCATCATCTAAAGGTACATTATGTTTTTTTATTGATAAACTTTCAGATATATCTCCATCTTCATTATCTGTAGCTGAAGCATGTTTTAAAGGTTCAAACTTGTCTCCTCTATATAATTTTATTTCATTAGAAACATTAATTTTAGGAGCCGTGTTTACCTCCTCAACAACACTATCATCAAAATAGCTATCATCAATGGAATCTTTCCCCTCTTCAACAATACCTTCGATGGAACCAACAACTTTTCCATCTTTATCAATTGAAGTTATAATAATCCTTTCACCTATTGGTAATTCACTTTCTAACTCAATTTTATAAATCCCTTTTCCATTTGCTATAGCTTCCCCTAGCTGATTACTCATACTTCGATTTTTGCTACTGATAATTTCAGCTTTTACTCTTGTATTTGGCTCTGCTTCTCCAACAATTCTTTTGGATTGAGTTTTTATAGGATAAACGGCCTTAGTTATTTCAGGTGCATTTCCATCTCTTAAACCTGTGTTGTAATAAGTATTCCCTCTAAAGTCTGTTCCAAAGTCGAAGGCCTTCTCATCAACAATAACTTCTGTCATCCCGATTATTTCTTTATCTGCTTTTATAGTGTAATTATCTCCTGATTGATAAATCTCTCCATTAACTGTTAACTTAGGATTACCATATCCGCTGTTTTTCAATTCAATTGCAGTTGTTCCTCCTATGTTTTCAAACACAATATCGCCCTCTAATACAGTTTTTGAGGAACCGGTTAATTCTAATCCATTACCTTCAGTATTTTTAATCTTTACATCATTTAAATTCACCTCTACAGAACTTGCCCAAATTCCAAAGGTAGTACCTCCATCAATCTCAACCTCGTTAAAGTCCAGACTTCCATAGCTCACACTAACCATAGTATTTTTAAGTTTAGCCCTTGAAATTTTCAAAGCTCCTTCTACAGAGCCCTTAACCATTGTTATGGAATCTAAAGTTACATTCCCGGTAAAGCCGGCTTCATAACAGTTTAAGTCTTCTCCAAAAATCTTTCCATAATAACCATTAAAGCCAACATTGTTCAGCTGTGCATCTTTAATTTCTAAAGTTGACCTTACTTTAATTGCCACATATCTTCCACCAGTGGAAATTTCAAAACCATTACCAATAATTTTCTTATCATTTAATACTTCATAGCTTTGATTCATACTGTTAGACGTATTATTTAAAACAATATCCGACTTAATATCCAAGGTATGAACCTTAGGATTTTCAATAGCAGCTATAAAATCTTCCCCTGATTTAACTTCTACAACATCCCTTAAGCTTTCATTAGGTAATTCAGGTTCTTGTCCTTCTCTGGAATTTGTATTAAAGTAGCTATTTCCCTGTTTATCAACACCTTTAGTTAAAATTCCATTTAAATCTTCTACTATAGTAAAACCGACTTCTTCCTTTTCAGCCTTAATTGTATATTTATCACCTATTTGATGAATAGTTCCTTCTATAGTTAACTTAGAATTTTCTCCATCACTTTTTTTCAATAAAATTGCAGCTTCATTACTTATATTTTCAAAAACTATTTCACCTTTTAAAACAGCAGTTGAACCTGATTGCAATTCAAGAGCAGCCCACTCACTATTTTTAATTTTTACATTTTCAAGATATACCTCTGAAGAGTGTGCACAGATTCCATAGGAAAGTGCATCCACCTCAACATTAGTTAAACTCAATGCCCCATTACTTGGATTAAGCATTGTTTTATTCAACTTTCCATTTGAAATTGTAACTTCACCATTCAATGCTCCCTTAGTCATATTTACTTTATCTAAACTTATATTTCCAACCATAACTGACTCATAGGTTGTAATATTTTTTCCTGTTACACTTCCTGAATAACTGCTAAAGCTCATATATTCTAAGTTTAAATCCTCAATAATCAATGTACTATTTACTGTTATTCCAACATATCTATTATTTTCAGTAGTAATTTTGAAATCATTACCTATAATCTTTTTATCCTTAAATATTTCATGGCTAGCACTCATTCCGTTATATGTACTCGGTAATACAATATCAGCTTTAATATTTAAAATATCAACATTAGGATTTTCAATAGCAGCAATAAAGTCTTCTGCTGTTTTAACCTCTACAACTGCCTCTAAGCTTTCATTTGGCAGTTCAGGTGCTTGTCCTTCTCTAGAATTAGTGTTATAAAAACTATTTCCAGATTTATCAACACCCTTAGTTAAAATTCCACTTAAATCTTCAACTACAGTATAACCAGAATCTTCTTTTGCAGCCTTTACGGTATAATTATCACCTATTTGATGAATAGTTCCTTCTATAGTTAATTTAGTGCTGCCTCCACCACTTTTTTTCCAATAAAATTGCAGCTTCATTTCCTACATTTTCAAAAATTATTTCTCCATTTAAAACAGCTGATGAACCTGCTTGTAATTCAAGTGCTGTCCACTCACTATTTTTAATTTTCACATTTTCTAAATATACCTCTGAAGAATGAGCGCAAATTCCATAAGAAAGTGCATCAACCTCCACATTAGTTAAACTTAATGTTCCACTACTTGGATTGAGCATTGTCTTATTAAGTTTTCCGTTTGAAATCTTAACTTTTCCATCCAAGGCTCCATTAGTCATATTTACTTGATCTAAAGTTACGTTACCAACAATGGATGATTCATAGGTTGTTAGGTTTTTACCTATTAAGCTTCCTGAGTAACTACTAAATCCAATATATCTCAAGGAAACATTTTCAAGGCTTAATGTATTATGTACCTTCATACTTACATAGCTTTGATACGCACCTTCTTTAGCTGAAGTTGAAATTTCAAAGTTATTTCCATTAATTTTTTTATCTCCATATACTTCATAGCTTTGGTTTATCTCAGTTGAAGTAATAATTATGTCCGATTTAAGGTTGATAACCTTAACATATGGATTCTCAATAGCATTTATCAGCTCTACATCAGAAGTTACATTAACTTCTTCTATAATTTCGCCATTATAATTATCAGCTTTCTCCATATTTCCTTCAACATTTTTTTCAACACCCTCATTTAAAGATATACTTTCTTCAATAATTATATCTTGTTTATTACTTTCAGCAGCATATACTATTGATGGTACAGTTGACCCTGTAGAAACCATTAATATGGTTGCTGTTGCAATTAAAACCTTTAATTTATCTTTTTTCAATTTACTACACCTTCTTTTTAATTATTATATATACTCCTAAACCTTATTAACTTTAAAATATTATGAAGCTATTCATGAATTTCATTACGGCTTCGTAATATAATCTACTTATTGCAGATTCAATGATATAATAGCATACACCTTCATGTTTTTGTGTCATTTTATGTCGACTACATTAAATATATAGATTTATCGTACACTAGTTAGGATTAAAAAAGAGCATCCATAAAAGATGCTCTTCAAAATATAATATTAAACTACTTAGTTTCCCCGCAATTGCATTTATAACCAGTTGTTACAGTTTCATTCCAAGCTGCTGTGTCTACTACCCAGTTCTTTTCGTAGACTGCTGGGTGATTTACATTGTTACTTCCTGTTTGTACTCGCTTCCACTCTGAATGAAACCCAGCGCAATTAACATTTCCTAATAAGGTTTGACTTTCTATATGACCCCAAGGATCTGAAGTTATATCTGCCCCGCATCCATTACATATTGCAATCTCAATATCTTTATAAACAGGAACACTCTCTGTCCAAGCTTCACTAACAAGGATTTCCTCAAAGTGACCTACCTCATCATGATGAACATTAGAAGTCACAGCGATCCAATTATGAGTATGAGCTGGCTCCGGAGGCGTACTATTAGTATTTTCATCACCTGATGTAATATTGCTGACAATATTTTCAGTATTATCTCCCTCACCTGAACTTGCAGTATCTTTATCTTTAGTATTAGAAGATTTTTCTTCTCCCCTCTTATCTTCAAGTTTATTATCATCTACTTTTTTATCACTAATTGGCTTACTAGCTACTTCAGAATTCTTATTATTGACTTTATTTGCGTTAGTTTCTACTACATCTCCACTATCTAAGGATGCTATTCCAAATCCTATACAACCTAAAAGTAAAAGTATAATAACTGTATTACTTATAATGTTCTTTTTTTTATTATAATTTAAATTAAATCTATTTTTATTCATAGTATATACTCCTTATTGTCTAGCAATCCCATAGGCGTCTATATTCCATCCATTAATAACAGTGTTCGCTGCCATAACACCTGAGATATACATGTAATACCAATTATTATTAATGTATGCCCAACCTGTTACCATCTCACCGTAGGCGTTCAGATAATACCAGCTACTATTAACCCTTACCCATCCTGTTTCCATGGCTCCATAAATGTTCATGTAATACCATTTCCCGTTAACTCTCTGCCAGCCTGTTGCCATCTGTCCACCTGGTTGAAGGTAATACCAAGTTCCTCCCAAATTTAACCAACCGGTTGCCATTTGTCCACCTGGTTGAAGGTAATACCAGGTTCCACTTAAATTTAACCAACCTGTTGCCATTTGTCCACCCGGCTGAAGATAATACCAGGTTCCTCCTAGCTTTAACCAACCCGTTGCCATCTCACCATTATCTTTAAGATAATACCAAGTTCCTTTTAAATTTAGCCAGCCTTTGTGCATTTCTCCACTTTCGTTTAAGTAATACCATTTTCCAGCTTCTTTAACCCATCCGGTTTTAATTTTATTTACGGTAACCTTTATCTCCTTTGTAAATGTCGCACCTTCACTATCACTTACTTTATATACGACCTTATATTCTCCTGGTATTGTTGTATCTACTGTATTTTCAGCCACCTCAATCATACTTGTTATATCTCCATCTTCTAAATCTGATGCTATAACATCCTTCAGTGGATTAAATGCTTCTCCGGCTTTAATGACTTTATCAACTGCTTCAATCTTTGGTGCACTATTTAAGCCTATTAAACTCAATTCAACCTTAATTTTTATTTCCTTTGTAAAGCTTGCCCCTTGACTATCAGTAACCTTATATACAACTCTATATTCTCCTTTTTTAGTTGTATCTACAGTGTTCTCTACTACTTGAATCTTGCTTGTTATATCTCCATCTTCCACATCTAATGCAACAACACCCTTCAGTGGATTAAATATGTCTCCTACTTTAATCGCTCTATCAACGGCTTCAATCTTCGGAGCATTATTTAAGCCTATCAAACCTAATTCAACCTTAACCTTTATTCCCTTTGTAAAGGTTCCACCTTGATTATCAGTAACCTTATATACAACCTTATATTCTCCTTCTTTAGTTGTATCTACAGTACTTTCCACCACTTCAATTTTGCTTGTTAAGTCGCCATCTTCTAAATCCGTTGCTATAACTCCATCTAATGGATTGAATTTATCTCCAACTTTAATAACTTTATCAACGACTTCAATGATCGGCAAATTATTTGGTATTATTACAATCTTCACAGCTTTACTTGTAACTTTACCTTCAGTATCTGTAACAACAACAATTGCTTCACCAATATTAATTATTTCAATCTGTATGCTTTGTATCTCTGCTGGATTATTTAATTTGTAAACTTCCTTTGTAATTTCTTCTTCTATACTGTAACCTTCTTTTACATTTACTTCATCTGGAATGAAGATTACGATAGGTCTTTTTACGATTGTTACATTAATATTTCCACTACCCGTTCTACCATCGCTGCTTTCTACAGTTGTTGCTACCCTTGCAATATTACCTACCTGACTTATAGAACTACTCATTGATACGATTGTCACATTATTTATTTCTTCAATTCTTCTTTTTACAGCTTTTGATATATCCGAAGCCTCATCTTCGTATATTTCCATTGTACTTGGTATAATCAAATCGCCCTTATTCTCTTCTCCTGCAATTGTTACATTTACTCGGCCCTCGCCAGTTCTTCTATCACTACTAGTTACAGATATATCAACAGTTGCAGTATTACCAAATCTTCTAACAACACTGTCCACTGAAACTATTGTTACACTATTTATTTCTTCAATTTTTAGCTTTACAGTTTCAGCAATATCAGCCGCCTCTGCTTCTGTTATTTCCATTGTATTTGGTATAATTAACATACCTTTAGTTTCACCACTATCACTAAATTGCTGCTCACTTCCATTAACAGACTTTCTAATATCCTTGTCCATATCCTGTGCATAAACATTTTGTGCACCAAATCCAGTAGATAGGCTAGCAACTAAAACAAGAGCTATTGACCTCTTGCTGAAAACTCCTCTTTTCATATCTTTCCCTCTTTCCCCTTTTTTCTGTAACAATTCCAATTTACTAACATTATTTTACCATTTTATTGGTATTATGTAAACCTTCTAACTCTTTGTTACACTTCATTGAAAAATTAGTCTATGAATATAATCTTTTTCATAGTAACCAATATGGAAACAAAATTTAACGCCGCTATATAATATCTTAGCGACGTCCAAATTCTCCTTATATCTTTCCTCTGTTCCCTAATCCATAGTTAACTCTTTGCATTTACCCCAGAATTTTTCTACTATTTCTTTTTCAAATTTCTCTTTATCTATATCCTTATATTTTCTCTCTAGACCTTCCATTCTTGTCTTTAAGTCTTTAAGTCTAACGGTTTCCGTGGTTTCTACAATAATACTTTCTCTAAGCCAAACGTAAATTATATAACCTTCATATCGACCATAGGTAACTTCAAAGTCGATGCCGTTTTGCAATGATTTATATACACATTCAGCCATATCAATAACTTTAACTGTATAGGTTGGTCCTAGTTCCTTTAAGGCTCTGGTAATATGTCCTGGTTGTTTCATCTCTTCCTCCTCAAAATCACATTCTGCCTTCAGTTTTATGCTAAAATCTATATGTTCTATATTCACATCACATTGCTGTGACAAGCACCTATTTATTTCCTGGCTAATTAAGTTCTCAACAGCCATTTTCCCAAAGTGATCTAATCTAAAATAATTTCGGATAATTTCATAGTAGCTGTTTTCTTCATACCACGTATCCAGCTTATCTAATTCTCTCCAAGTAAATTTTGATCTATCAACATCTTCAGAGTACCCCATAATATAGTCCATAGGTTTATTAAAAAGCTTAGACATAGCCTCCAGAGCCTCGTAGCTTGGACGGCGTTTTCCAGTTTCCCACATGGCTATAGTTCCTTTAGAAACCTCTAATATATTTGCTAATTGTATTTGAGTAAGACATTTATCTCTTCTTAGGTCTTTTATTCTTTCTGAATACATTCAAATCACCTCATATTATATATTTTATCACTTTAAGTGAACTTCAACAATACATTTTCCAATTATTCTGAAAATATATTTCTTTATTTTTACATTTTAATCATTTTTTTCATGAAAACTGTTGATTATTCTCACTTGCAGTATTATGATTATTATATAAGTAATACAATACGTTATCTTTTACACCTATGATGAATATATTTCTTGATAACACAAAGTGAGATTAATGATGAGAAATTATTGATTCATTTATACAAAATTATAATTGTAAATATATAATCCTAAGGAGGTATCATATGCACCGTCTAAAATCGGAAAGATTATGGCTCTGTTGGAAATACAAAAAATCAAAGGATGGCAAAAGTACAAAAGTTCCCTTTAGTGCTACTGGTATACCTACAGGCACTAGTGAAAAACATAAACACACCTGGGTAACCTTTAATGATGCCTTAGCTGCTATTAAAAAACATAGATTCCATGGCATCGGTTTAATAATTCCCAAGGGATATTATTTTGTGGACATTGATCACAGGCCCCTTGAGGATCCTTTAGTGCAAGAAGTTCTTAACCTTCTGAAGGGCTACGGAGAATTATCCCCTAGTGGTGAAGGAATCCATATCCTGGGAAAATGTGATTTATCAAAACTTCCTTTAGAGGAAGGACGTCTTTCAAAGGAGTACTACTGCAAAAACCCTAATAACAGAATGGAATTATATGTAGGTGGATTAACTAACCGCTATGCCACCTTTACAGCAAAATCAATTCAGAACCTTCCCCTTAAAGATAACACCAGTGAAGTAATAACCTTTTTAAATAAACATATGAAGAGAACCCTTTACAACCCTAATATAAATTTCCCAACTAAAAATAACTTTCAAAATTCAAAGATTAATAGAAATTCAAAGATTGTAACAAACAAAAATGGCAACAAAGCCTTAAGTGATGAGGAACTTTTATCCATAGCAATGAAGGCCAAAAACCATATGAAATTCAGCCTTTTATACAAATATGGTGATATCTCTGCCTATGAATCTCAATCAAATGCTGACCAAGCTCTCTGCTCTCTCCTTGCCTTTTATACAGGAGATGATGAAGAAAGAATAGACAGACTCTTCCGAAGCTCCAAGCTTTACCGTCCCAAATGGGAAAGAAGGGACTATCGCGAAAGCACCATAAGAAAAGCCATAGCACTATGTAAGGGTACCTTTTACACTAAAGAAGCTGCTCTGCCGCCCTTCATATACATAGATGAAAAATCAAAGCGACCTATGGTAAGCTGTCCCCTTTTAGCAAAACATATAAGGGAAACTCTTAACTATATAGTTGTCCTTGACCATGCCAAAAATGGGGTCCAAAGATACATCTATGAAGAAGGCTGCTACCGCCTTTACTCCGATGACATGTTTAAGGGTATAATCAAGGGATATATAACCTCCTACAATGAGGAACTCCTAAAAATGAGCCAAGTGGAAGAAGTCTTTAAGCAGATAGCCACAGATTTAACCTTTATAAAAAGTCATGACCTTAATTCGGATGAAAATATAATCAACTTTGAAAACGGACTACTGAATTTGTCCACAATGACTCTAGAGCCCCACAACAAGAATGTACTATCCACCATCCAGCTTCCCTGTCAGTGGACAGATAAGGCTACTGAAACTCCCATCTTTGACAGCTTTATGAATAAGCTCACAGATGGAAATAAAGCTATAGAAGATCTCTTTCTCGAATTCATGGGTGTTTGTCTATCCAATGTGAAGGGCTGGAGATTAAAAAAAGCCCTGTTCATGGTCGGGCCCGGAAACACAGGAAAGTCTGTGCTGAAATCTCTCACGGAAAAGCTTCTTGGTAGAGGAAACTTTATAGGAATAGATTTAAAGGAAATAGAAGCAAGGTTTGGAACCAGCAATATCTATGGAAAGAGATTAGCCGGCAGCTCTGATATGAGCTTTCTCTCCATAGATGAGTTAAAAGCCTTTAAGAAATGCACCGGTGGAGACAGTCTTTTCTCTGAATACAAAGGAGAAAACGGCTTTGAATTCACCTACAATGGTGTACTTTGGTTCTGTATGAACCGCCTGCCCAGATTTAGTGGGGATGATGGTCAATGGTTATATGATAGAATAGTACAGGTGGAATGTAAAAATGTAATTCCCCTGGAGGAGCAGAACAAGGGCCTTATCGATGCCCTATATAAAGAAAGACAAGGCATCCTAAAAAAAACTATAGAAGGCTTACGCCGCATAATAGCAGCAGGATACCGCTACACAGAACCAGATTGTGTATTAAACGCAAGAAGAAGATATATGATAGAAAACAACACCATAACCTGCTTTTTCGAAGAATGTATGAAGGTTAGAGCGGAGAAAAAAATCTCCGATGACCTAACCACAGGAAAGGTTTATAATGCCTACAAAGCCTGGTGCAATGATAATAATCATGGTTACCACAAAACAGCTAAAGAATTCCGTGAAGGCTTAGCCTCACACCTAAACACCACCTTCAGTGACTTAACAGTACGTCGTGGTGGCAAAGGCACCTATTATAGGGACATTACCCTAACCAAGGAAACTATACTCCAGTACAACCGCGCAATTGGTATAGATATGCTTCTTATAAGTAAGTGAAAGTAGTGACAGAAGTCACAAAAATCCCAAGTTTATTCACAAAATATGATAAACTTGGGATTATAAAATATGAATTTAATTTTCGCTTCTCTAAAAGTTAAAAATACTGTGACTACCGTCACCAACGGTGTGGAATAATTGATATCAGTGGTTTTAGAAGGTCACACTAATTATGATTATACAGTGACTATACTAATCTCTATGAGTGTATATATACTTCATTGATACTTAGTTTATGTTGATATTTATATTCACTATATAAAAACTTGTGAATTTCTTCAGTAGCTTTTGCTAAATCAGTAACAAAATAATAAACTTCTCAAGTCTTCTCCTTCTATTTTAACTTATAGAAACTCATGGTTACTTCTGAGGAAGCTTATCCCACTGGAGTTGCTATTCCCCATAAAAGAAGTTATTAATACTTGAAGCTGCCTGACTTAAGTCAGTAACATAATAATACACTCCGTTAATCATATCTCCGCCTGAATAAGCTGCCTCTGGGAACATAGTTTGAGACATATTAGAAGAATAGCCTCCCTTAATAAGCTCCACAGCAAGATTAGTCATATCTGAAGCACCTAAGGTTGTCATCAGGTTTGAAGATAATTGATTTATAATTGGAACTACATCAGTAATCTTAACAAGACTACTCTTCTCTGCAAGCTTTAAAAGAACCTCTCTCTGTCTCTCAGTCCTCTTAAAATCTCCACCTGCAGTAGATCTAACTCTAGAATAAGCAACTGCTTGTACACCATTTAAATTATATGTACCAGGGGTAGTAATCTTTGCAACTTCCACTCTCTTAATTCCTGCAATCTCACTGATAGATCCATTCATTGAAGCTAATTCTTCTTCAAAAACCTCCATATGAACTCCACCAAGTCTGTCAATAATCTCAGCTAAACCAAAGAAATTAACAACAACATAATCAGTAATTGCAAGATTGAAGTTTTGGTTTAAGGTCTTAACCATTAAATTAGCACCACCATAGGCATAAGCATGGTTAATCTTATCCATTCCATAACCTTCAATATTAGCATAGGTATCCCTTGCAACAGAAGCAAGTTTAATAGCTTTAGTTTCTCTATCGATAGATAAAATCATGATAGAGTCTGCTCTGGTCCCATCATAATTTCCAATAGCTCTTGTATCAACACCTAAAAGAGCAATATTTAAATATCTTTCATCTGGTCTATAGGTTCCATATGTAACTTCTTCCTCTACTTTAGGCTTTTCAACTTTTTCGATACCTAACTCCTCTGGGGTAGCTTCAACTTTTTCAATGTTGCCGAAGATGTTTTTAATATATAACCCAGCTGAAAGAATTAGTGTAAGTAAAACAACGGTTATTGTTGAAAAAATGATGAGTTTTTTTGATTTTTTCTTTGTTTTTTTCATAATTACCACCCTATACTCTAAATATATTCTAAATTACATATAAACTATAAATCCCCTTGATTCAGTAAAATGAATAAGGGGATTTATATTTTATTAATTGAAATACTCTACTATTAAATCAACTATTCTTTTACATGCTTTCCCATCGCCATAAGGATTTACAGCTTTAGCCATACTATCGTATTCATCCTTATTATTTACTAACTCATCAGCTATTTTAAATATAGCTTCTTTTTCAACACCTGCTAATTTAACAGTTCCAGCTTCAACAGCTTCTGGTCTTTCAGTTTCAGTTCTAAGAACAATAACTGGCTTTCCTAACGCTGGTGCCTCTTCTTGTATTCCACCCGAATCTGTCATTATTAAGTAGCATTTAGACATAAGATTTGCAAAATCTACATATTCTAAAGGTTCAATTAAATGTATTCTATCTTCTATGCCTTCAAAACTTGATTTAGCTAACTCTCTTATTAAAGGATTTTTATGCATTGGAAAGACTACATCCACATCATCATTTTTCTTAATTAATTCTCGAACTGCAGCAAAAATATCCTTCATTGGTTCTCCCCAATTTTCTCTTCTATGAGCAGTTAATAAAACTATTTTTTTATTTTCAAAATCTATATTATTAATAGTTTCATCCTCAAATTTATGTTCACTATTAATAACACTCAATAGTGCATCAATTACAGTATTTCCTGTTATGTACACATTTTTCGTTATATTTTCTATTGCTAAGTTACTTACATTACTCTTAGTTGGAGCAAAATGTAATGTTGTTATCGCTCCTGTAAGCTTTCTATTGGCTTCCTCCGGGAACGGTGAGTAAATATCACCTGTGCGTAGTCCAGCTTCTACATGACCTATAGGTTTTTGATTGTAAAATGCAGCCAATGCTCCATTCAAAGTTGTTGATGTATCTCCATGAACTAATACAATATCAGGATTACACTCTTTTATAACTCTATCTACCCCACTTAAAACTTTATTAGAAACATCTACTATAGTTTGTCCATGTGACATAATATTTAAATCATATTGAGGTTTAACATCAAAAATACTTAATACATTATCTAACATCTCTCTATGTTGAGCTGTAACGCATACTATAGATTCTACTCTTTCATCCTTTTCTAAAACCTTAACTAAAGGACACATTTTTATTGCTTCTGGCCTTGTACCGAAAACACTCATTACTTTTATCATATTATTTACCCTTCCTTATCAAATTCACTATTTTCATAAGTCCCATGTACTGTAATATTTTTTTTAAATATTTTTTAGTCTTCTTTTTAAACTCTACCATATATGTATAATTACAATACTGACGAACTTTTTCCTCGAAATTAATTTCATTTATCTCTGATAAAAAATTCTCACGATTAATATTTCTACTTGCTGAAATATAATAGCTCTTATTATTATAGGTTGCTGTCCGCAAATTAGTTTCCTCAAGTTCCAAGTATTTGCTAATTTTCTCGAAAATAATTTTGCCTTTAATCGTATTAAGAATAACTAATGAGGTCCCTTTATTGTCATCTACTTTTAAGCTTGAATTCTCAATTCCCCAAAAATCAGCCAAGGTAATATCACTTAATCTAATTTCTCCTTTAGCTTTACAAGCATAACAAGATGGCCTTAAGTCAATATTATTTTGAAATGCAATTAGATAAAAATCTTCTTCAATATTTTTTGCAATAAACTTATCTTTAAATTTAAAAGCTAATGAAAATAGTCTCCAGCCTTCATTTTTCGAACGAAAACTTATACTTTCAATTTTACTCTTACTCTTTTTGCCTATAAATTTAAGATATTGATTCCAAACTAATGGAGATGGCACTCCATGACATATAATATCTTGTGTTATTAAATTTTCATAATTTTTATTTAAAAAATTCTTCAGTCCTTCAATTTGGCATGGTGTTCCTGTAAATAATACGAGTTTTTCTTTTTCTAATTCTACCCTTACTTCTTTGTAAATATCTCCAATTTTACTTTGAACATATTTTGACCCTCGAACTTTATTCAAATCTTCTTTTTTTCGAATAATTTGATGGTTTACCTCAAACTTTTCATTAAACGCAGCACCTATTACAATTCCATCATTATTTAATACTTCCTCAGCCAATAGTGTAAATACACCTCCAGATGAGCTGTTTAATCTAATATTGCTGTCAAGATTTCTTGCTGCATATACCTTTTTTTCATACTCACTCTTAATATATTTACCTTTATCCTCATCGTTAATTATAGGACAAACTTTTACACACAAATCACAATTAATACATTTCTTTTTATCTACTTTAGGATACCAAAATCCTTCGTCATCTTGTGTCATTGATATACAATTTTTAGGACATATGTTAGCACAAGCATAACATCCTGAACACTCAATCTTATTTTTAATTACTATCATATACTTTTGCCTTTCAATTTTTTAACTATATTAATTACTAAATTCTTTTCATATTTATTCATAGCAAATCTCCAAATAGATACACAATAAATAATAATATACATAAATACCCAGAGTATAATACCCCCAATACTTGATAAATTTACAAATATCATAGTTGCACTTCCAAATATAATCGGTAAAAATAATCCTTTAAATAATGGTATAATTTCACTAATAAAATATCTTATATTTATTCCCAGCTTATAATGATAATACCAATTCATAAGTAACCCATTTCCCAATATTAATGAAATGCCTGTACCTATCGCTGCTCCAACAGGGCCATATAATTTACATAAAGGTATTGAAATAAGAATATTGACAATAGCAATAAGTAAGTATGCATAAGACCTAAACTGATGCATATTTTTTGCTCTTTGTATTTCTATCCCCAAATTTTGTATCAACGGTATAGTTACTGGAATTATCAAGCATAATGTAACATAGTATGAGTCACCGTAAGAATTTCCACCCCAAATTAACATAAACTGCTTCCCTACAAAAATATATCCTGTTAAAATAAGCATTAAAACTAAAAATTGAATCCTTCCAATTTTAGTAAATAGCTTCGTTAATTCCCTATCTCCATTCCTACTATAAACTATTTTATTAACTCTAGGAATAAATACATTAGATATAGATGTAGAAAATTGTAAATACATATTATTAATAGTTGCCCCCAATGAATATACTGCTACTCCCGCTGTACCACTATATGCCCCCAATACAAATTTATCTAGATTCCAATTTATTTGGTCTATAATTTGATTAATAAAAATAAAAAAAGAAAAATAACCTATTTCTTTTAATAATTTATAGTTAAGATTTCTATAATTAAATTTCATATCTATTTTATACTTACAAAACCACATGTTAATAATTAAACTAGTAATAGTTAATATAGTTGAGATTACAACTAAAGCTATAGATTTAAATCCCATTAGCATTAAAGGTAAACATAGGAAAGGGTTTAATATTATAGTTAAAATATTAATAAGTCTTTGAAAGAAGAATTGCTCTTTAGCCGTAATATAAGCTTGAAATACACTAGAAGGAAAAGTTAATGCAATATTTATTACTAAAAACGCCATTAGAATCCTTGACTTATTTAGTTCCGCAATTGATAAACTTTTTCCAAATAATAAATCTACATTTACAACAAGAACACTTCCAACTATTAAAGACATAATTCCTATAAAAATAAAAACAATCATAAATAAACCATTTAATTTATCTATATTTTCTTTTTCATTTTTTGATTGATATTTTGAATAATATCGAATATATGCACTTCCGAAGCCGAGGCTTAAAAGACTTAAATAACTTACAGTTGAGTATGCTAATTGATATAATCCATATTCACTTTGTCCTAGAAATCTCAACATTATTGGTGTATATAAGAGTTCAATTACACTTTTTATCATAATAGAAATATATGATAAAGCTATTCCTATTTTTAATTGATTACTTTTTATAATCTTCATATTAATTTAGTTACTTTCTCCTAATATTATATTTTTCAATATGCAATGTGCCTCATTATTCTCTTCAAATAATGCACAAATCTCTGTATTTCTTTTCAATAGTAGCTTATTTATACCACTATAATCGTTATTCATCTTAGTAACTAATTCCAATAATTTATCTTCAATTTCATTTAGTTTAAGAAACCATCTCAAATCATTGTATACGAATTCTGACATACCTTGTGATTTTATACTATAGGACAAAAATATTGTAGGGATTGATTCAGTAATTGCATTAACTGCACAATGCATTCTAGCTGCAACTACAATTTTACATTCTATTAAATAATTTTTTACATCTATAAAACTTACAGGCTTCACTACTTTTACATTTTTTTTAGTTTTTAAAGACATTCTACTATATAATTTATTCAGAAACTCATAATCATTATCAAATTTATCCCACGGACTATATACATGAGGAATTAACATTATTGGCATTTGTAATTTTTCTACCATACTATCTAATAGCTTACTAATTCTATCTATTGTTTCATCACTTAGATTTCCATATATTTCATGGATAGATAATGCACTTAAATTAATTCCTATGTACTTTTTAGTATTCTCCTTTTTAATATTATCGCCAACCAAGTATGCTGGATCTGGTAAAAATATAAGGTTTTCTTTTATACCATTTTCTAATAAATATTCTATTGAATATTTTTCTCTACAAACAATTAAATCTACTTTTTTTAAATGATTTATAAAATATTCTTTAGCTCTTGAATATTCTCCAAATGGACCTATAGAAGCACCATATATAATGACTTTTTTGCCTCTTTTCTTTGCATATTCTCCAAATTCAACCATCCTATTAACATATTGATATTTTTTTTGTTTTCTTTTATATTTGGGTATAGAATATATATCTCCTCCAATAGATAGAATAATATCACTATTTTCTACAACTTCTCTATATTCTCCTTTATTAAAAAGAATTATAGGCAACTTAAAAATATCAATACACTTATTAATTATTTTTTTTATAATATTATTTTTTGATTCTATATTTACTATCTTTATATTTAAATCTTTTATCTGTTTTTTATCATACTCATAACACCTAGAATAGTATGTAATTTCACAAGTATTATCAATTTTTCTTATATTAGCTACTGCACCGCGTATTATTGCCTCACAACCATAATTATATAACCCACCTATTCCATATAATCCTATTCTTTTCACAATCAATCTCCTCCAACCTTTATCTTGTGCACTTTTCTATTATTAATGTTGCTATATTTTGTGGTTCGAAATAACTTACACATTCATTATCTATATCATTTAAATTATTATCTTCAATTAATTTTATTGCTTTTTTTATATCTTCTATATTGTTATCACAAAAAATATATCTGTTAAATTTAGCAAAATAATCTTTTAGAACTTTTTTTTCTTCATCTGTACCGTCTAATATAAAAAGAATATACTTATTAGTTGATGAATATTGATAAATTTTTCCCGGAATTTGTCCACCTTTTAAGTTACACACAAACACAAGAACATCAGTAATTCTTTCATATTCCTTTAACTCTTCTAGCGGTAATCTTTCATTTATTTTTATATTATCAGTTGTTTTAAATAACTCATTAGGCATACCACAAATATTAACATTAATCCCCAATTCTTTAGCAGCTGTGTAAAAAGGTTCAAGATTTCTAGTTTGTGGAAAATAGTCTCCATAATAACCATAAACCTTATTCTTTATACTTATAACCTTATCATTTTCATCTTTATAATAATAAGGTAATGGACACCAATCCATTTTTTCATGGCTTAGTTTAAAAATACTTTTTTGTATATTCATTGTTATAGGACTAACATATATTACCTTATCAGCAAAAGTAGTAATTTGTTCTTCTATTTTTAATTTTTTTTCATCAATGTACTCTTTATAAATATCATATTGCCAAGGATCTTCCCAAATCTGACAATATTTTTTACAACTGATTTTTCCATTTTCAATTAACTTATATGCTGCCACATGGCTAGCTACTGGTGAAGATAATGAAATAACTATATCATACTGTTTTTTTTCTTTATGTTTTCTCACTACATTGTTAATCCATGCTTGTTGATAACCGAAAACCCCATAAATATTTAGTATAATAGTTCTTATCTTAGCGAAAATAATACTCTTAAGGTTTTTATTTTTATTCTCCATATCCTTATTTAGCACTTTTCTTTTGTTTGGATTAATATATTTTAATAATCTAGAACTATTAAAAACTAAATAATTTGCTCCTTTTGGTAATTCAATTGATTTGTCAACTATTTGTCCTTCTTCTGACATTGAAATAACTGTAACTTCATGTCCAGCATCAATAAAACCCTTAATATATGCCCTATGACAAAGATTTGCTGAACTATTTACTTTTAAGCATCCACCGACTACTATTAATATTCTCATATATTAAACCTCTGCATCTTTAAATTTTCATATTCATTTATAATTATATTTCCAAAAACAAAGAAAGTAATTAACTGTTGGGGCTGATGGAAAACATTTCCAGTAAGTGCATAAAGACTGCACACTAATAAAATAAATAACGAAATAACAACTTTATTCAAATTTTCATTATTACTAATCCTGTAAATATTTAGAATTTTAATAGCTCTAAAACAGATTTTTATTATATTCGTAAAATACAATACTGCTCCTATAAAGCCCATTTCAGCAATAATTTGCAAATATGAATTATGAGCCCCTACAAACTCTAAATGTATGCTTTTAATATGAGCCAAATTAAAATAATGATCAAAACTATTCAATCCTGTTCCTATTAAAGGACTTTGTTTAATCATATCCAAAATTATATTCCAGTACTTATCTCTAGATGACAGTTGTAACACAGTTTCTGTTCCATCCGAAAGAATATTGGATACAATACTTATAATTGTATTTATGTTAAATAGTAATAAAAATAAAACAACAAAAAATATTATTATATATTTTATACTTATTTTTTTCATTTCAAATATTACAGTTACAATGCATACTATAGACGGTACTATCAATATAAAACTTCTCTTATCAGTTAAAATTATAGCAAAATATATATACATTAAAGCAAGCATACTCCATTTAGTCTTGACTTTTTTACATATCATATCAGAAAAATAACAAGCAAATCCAATAGATAATACAAATGCTGCAAAACTAACTTCATATATTAAACCAGAGTACTTATGAGCTATCATCCCTGAATTATACACCATTTCATATTGATTAGAATAAAAATAATACTTTTGTGCAAATTTATAAAATAAATCTGGCAATAGCCATTGCACTAAAATACTTGTAGCGAGTATAGTTGATATTATCTTACATACCCTTATTAATTTGTTAAAATAATTTTCTGTATTTTTCTTGTGCAATATAAATATACCTAATATGAATAAGAGAAGATATAATGATGATTTAGGAAAATTAAAAATTAAAATCAAAGACATGTATATAGCTAAAACAATCCAACTTTTTTCAATTTTAATCAACTTTATTTTCCTTCTGTAAACTTCAAATATTATTAATAATAAAACAAAATTCGAAAAAACTGTACAACTTTTATAGCTTGCAATAATTCCAGCGTATGAAAACATTAATATTACTATCAAAAACAAATATAAATTTTCATATGTATTTCTAACTTTTATCTTCATAAATTTCCTCCAAATGTATAACATATATCAAATTTTCTTAAAATACTTGTATATACCTACTTACAATTAAGAAATACACAAAATATAACTATCTTAAATTATATAGTATTACATGTTTAAATAAATTTCTTGCAATTTTTTAGCCTCTATACTAATATCAAATCCTGCTTTTGCCACTTTTTCGTTTTGGTTGCATCTTTCATATGTTTCACAAAAATCAATAATTTTTTTAGCAAGTTCGATTACATTCTCATTTAAGCTGAAATACTGAACATTATTTATATTTACTTCTTTTGTTATGGTATCTGTCATAAAACAAGGCAAACCTGTTGCTTGTGCCTCTACACCTATTACAGGTAATCCTTCATACAATGACGGTAATAAAAATACATCCATAGCTTGAAGTAATTGTTCTACATCGCTTCTTTGCCCCAAAAATATAACATCATTCTCTAGTCCTAGCTTTTTCACTTTTTCTTTAATTCCTTCTTTTAATGGACCTTCACCTATTAATAACAAAATACTATTGCCATTAATTTTTTTAATCTCCGAAAAAATTTTAATTAAAAATGAATGATTTTTTTGTTTGTTAAATCTCCCAACATTTCCGACTACAAATTTTCCTTCTATGTTTAACTCTTTTCTTACACTTGTTCTTACTTGAACATTAAACTTAAACTTATTACAATCTATTGCATTATTTAATACTAATACATTCCCATCTTCAACGGCTTTTTTGCCATAAAGAAACTCTCCTGCAGCATTGGAACAAGCAAAATATCTATTTGCCCATTTTTTCAATGGTATACATAAAAAATAATTTCTTATAGCATTTAATTTCTTATCAGAATACATAGTTGCATGACTATGAGCTATTAAATTCTCAATACCATATTTCTTTGCAATTGGATAACATAGAAATCCTATATTTACCGAATGTAAATGTATCGCATTATATTGTGATGCTTTTTCTGCAAAAAAAGCATCTATTTTTTTTATTAATGTAAATAAATTAGTATATTTTAATTCTGGCATTACATATACTTTTGACCCTAATTTTCGAACCTTTTGATCAAACTCTCCATCATTTTCATTTGCAAAAATCATATAATCACTCTTTAAATTTTCGTTAGTAAAATTGCTCTGATAATTATATACTACTGACCCTATACCACCTGTAGGACGCTTTCCAATAATATTTAAAACTTTTATTATTTTATCACTCATTGAATATCCTCACTTTTTTTAATACTTTCAATGATATTATTAAAATATTCATCAAATAAATTTGCTTTAATTGGCTTAATTTCACAATTTAACAACTCAAATATTGCTTTGTTTACTTCATTTTCCTCCATATTTATATTTTTTATGTAGTTTAAGTCTTTTAACCATTCAAACTGCCCAGTTAACTTATGATTATAAGTCTTAAATACTATACAAGGAGTTGAAGTAAGAGCTGCAAAAATCATTCCATGTAATCTGTCAGTAATCACCAACTCAGATTCTGAAAATAATTCCCAAATATCCAATAGTTCTTTTTCTCTATTTTTTGTTTCTATAAAATAATCTTTAATTGTATCAGTTATAGTTATTTTTGTAAATTTTTCATTTAATATTTTTATCAAACCATCTTTACTATCTTCGCTATATATTCCTTCAACATCTGAACGTAAACATGTAACTACTCCACATCTTTTTTTATCTATGCTTATTTTTCCTAAGGACAATGCTATATCTGGTGTTATAAACACATTATTATTTATATGCTTTTTCATTAATTCATAAGATATTTTATCCCTAAAAAATGCGTAAAAATATTTATGATTATTAAATGCTTTTATTGTATTATTAAATTCCTTTTTACCAATGAAAGTATCTGGGAAATATACAGTCTGAGGAAATAGTATAATTTTATTATTGGGAAACTTTTTTAAAATTTTTCTTCTAATTAATTCTTCTCTAAAATATTCAATTCCTATATTTCCTCCTCCTTTTAATGTAATTACATCATTGGGCTTAATATTTCTCACCATGTACGGAATATTCCTCAACGTATCCCCTACTAAAACTTCTTTTATTTCACTTTCTGGAAATTCTTTTTTTAAAAGCTTTATATGAGCGTATGTCATAGCATGATCACCTAAATTTGAATAATCTGTACTTAATAATAAAAATATAGTTCTTTTATTAGATGATATTGTAATATTATTTTGTGACTTTATACATGAATAAAATAATGCTTGTATCTCTACCATAATTCTTATTATGATCAGCTTTAGATGAAAAGGGATTAATGATTTTATTATCCTAACAATTTTAATGTGATTCCACATAATATTCTCCTTTTTGCTTCTTTAATTTATGTTTTCTTTTGTATACTACTCCAAATGTTTTAAGTATACCTACTAATGTTCCATACCCATAACATAAATGTAACATTACAAATAAAAATGGTAAAACAAGATTTGTATAACTGAATTTATTTTTTAAAATAGTTATTGACGAAATTATTATGTTTACAGCAAAATAGATTGACCATAGCAATAATGATAAACTTGAATTACCTAATAAACTTAATAATGTAGTAAAAATAACTGCCATAAAAAATAAAAATGGTACGAAATGATAAAAAGAAAAGCATTTAGTACATTCACTTAATGTAGCACCTATCCAATAACCATTTAAATACTTTTGCTTTAACATTTTTTTAAATGAGTTTCTAGTATGTTGATAAGATATTATATTAGGATCAAAACAAATATTATATCCAGCTTTTCTCATTCTATAATGCATTTCATTATCCTCTGTACGAGTCAATAATTCATTATAAAATCCAACCTTTTCAAAAACTTCTTTTGAATACGCCCCATGAAATACTGATTTAACATATCTTCTTTCAGAATTTCTTCTATATGGAGCTATACTGCTTCCAAACATAGATGTCTCAGCCAATAATAAAGTTTTTTTCCATGGTGTTTCTTCATCTATTATATTGGGTCTATATCCCCCACATATTCTTTCTCCGCCTTTTATACATTTTACATTCTTCGATATAAAATCAGTAGGTATTGAAGAATGTGCATCAACTCTAATTATAATTTCTCCCTTTGATTCAGATAAAGCAATATTCCATCCACAAGGTAGTGTTTTTTTAGGGTTATCTTTTACTACTACTCTCATAAATCCATTATCCTCTTGGGAAAACTCATTCATAACTTTTTTAGTATTATCAGTAGACATACCATCTACTAAAATAACTTCAATTAAATCATGATTATAATCTTGATTAACTATATCATGAAATAATATTTTTAATGTATCTTGTTCATTATATGCTATAACAATAAATGAAACCTTCATTTATTCTCCCCCTAACTTACTACAGCTATCAAAGTTTTAATCATTACCTTTATATCATAAAAATAATTAAACTTTTTCAAATAATCCAGATTATGCTTCATTTTTAACGGTAAAACTTTTTCTACATAGTCATTATCTATGTTTAAACTCATATCTAGCATTTTCTCTTCATCTTTAAAGTTAATGCTAGCTTCTGAAGTAACTCCTGCTGGTAATAATAGTGTAGCCATCATATCTTCACTATATCTCTTAACATATTTATATACTTCAGGTCTTGTACCAACAAAACTAAGTTCGCCTTTAAAAATGTTAAAAATCTGTGGTAATTCATCTAAACGATATTTTCTTAAACTTTTACCAATTGTGGTTACCCTAGAATCATTTTTAACTGTAACCTGTGTTCCTAGTTGTTCTGCATTTACTACCATAGTTCTAAACTTAAATATTTTAAATTTCATACCATATTGAGTAACTCTTTCTTGCTTAAATAAAACAGGACCATTAGAATCAAGCTTTATCATCACGGAAATAATTAACATAACCGGTGATAAAATTACTATCAATATTATAGATAATAAAACATCAAAAAACCTTTTGAAAAATATACTATTTTTATTTTTCATTAAAATATCATAGTAATATCTTACTTCTTCATTTTTCATATTTTCAGGTAATTCATCCCACTTAACTAATTTCATAATCTAGCCTCTTAAAATCCTAACAAAATTATCAATCACATATTCCACTTCTTCATCAGTCATCAAAGTATTTAAAGGTAATGTTACCTCATTTCTATACATATCAAAAGCATTAGGATAATCTTTTATATCAAATCCTAAATTCTTATAAGCCGTCATCATAGGTAGTGGCTTATAATGAACATTTGTTGCAACACCTGCTTCAGCCATTTTTATGATTAAGCTGTTTCTAAACTCCTCATCTTTTCCATTTAATCTAACAAGATATAAATGACAGCATGATCTGAAATCTTCACCAATATGATTTAATACGTGAACATCACAATCCTTTAAACCTTCATTATACATATTTACAATTTCTTCTCTTCTTTTTAGCATTGAATCATATCTTTTCATCTGAGATAATCCTAAAGAAGCCATTATATCTGTCATATTACACTTATAAGCAGGGCTTATAATGTCATATTCCCATGCTCCAAGCTTTGTTTTTGCTAGAGCATCCTTCGTTTGCCCATGTAAAGATAGTGTCATTAAGTGCTTATATATATCTTCACTATCCACACCTTCAATGGCTTTCCAAGTTACTGCTCCACCTTCTGCTGTTGTTAAATTTTTTACTGCATGGAAAGAAAAACTTGTAAAGTCTGCTATATTTCCACTCATAACTCCTTTTTGTGTAGCTCCAAATGAGTGAGCTCCATCTGCTATAACAGCTATTCTGCCTAATTTCTCTTGCATTTCACTATTAGACTTAAATATATCTTTTTTTCTTTCCACTAATTCATATATTTTTTTATAATCACAGATAACACCAGCCAAATCTACTGCTATTATTGCTTTTGTTTTATCTGTAATCGCTGCTTCTAATTTTTCCAGATCTAATTCATAGCTATTAGGTGCCACATCCACTAAAACTATCTTTGCTTTAACATGGTCAATAACACTTGCTGAAGCTGTATAGGTATATGCAGAAGTAATAACCTCATCACCTTCACCAATCTCTAACAATCTTAATATTAATTCTAATCCCGCTGTGGCAGAATTCAAACAAACTGCTCTCTCCGTTCCACAGTATCTAGCTATTTCATTTTCAAATTTTTTTGTTTTGGGTCCTGTAGTTATCCATCCATTTCTTAAGGTATCAATAACCTCGTTTATATCTTCTTCATTTATATCTGGTGGTGAAAAACTAACTTTCATTTTTAAATCCTCCATATTCAGTCTTTAGTCTTTTATTTATCCTGGTTTATTTATCCTTCCATATCCCCAACAAAATCCAAAGTAACTGCAACTTCTTCATGGATTCCATTGTATATCTCTGGATCCTTGTATGTTGGCACCACTTTCTTCATGGCATTTTTTATTAAATCTCTGTTTCCAATGAGGCATTGTTCCATTAACATGTCTATTGATTTCTTAACTTCTTCAATGTCAAAATCCCCTGGTTTTCCTATAAATATCTTTTCATGGGCTGTTTCTGTTAATCCTTCCTCGTTCATAAGAAGCTCTTCATAAAGCTTTTCTCCTGGACGAAGACCCGTTACTTCAATCTTTATGTCCTTATGTGGCTCAAGACCTGACAGTCTTATGAGATTTTCTGCTAAGTCATAAATCTTAACTGGTTTTCCCATGTCAAGGACGAAGATTTCTCCACCTTTTGCAAAGGCTCCTGCTTGAAGTACAAGCTGAGCTGCTTCCGGAATCAGCATGAAGTATCTTGTTATGTCTCTGTGCGTTAAAGTTACTGGTCCCCCTTCCTTTATCTGCTTTTTAAACAGCGGAATTACTGAACCGTTGCTTCCGAGAACATTTCCAAAGCGTACAGCTACAAATTCTGTTTTACTTTTTTTATTCATGGCTTGGACAACCATTTCACATAGTCTCTTTGAAGCTCCCATCACATTGGTTGGGTTTACTGCTTTATCCGTTGAGATTAATACAAATCTTTCTACTCCATGCTTGTCTGCACATTCCGCCACATTTAAAGTTCCCTTTACGTTATTTTTAATAGCTTCTGAGGGGCTATCCTCCATTAGTGGTACATGTTTATGAGCTGCTGCGTGGAACACTACCTGTGGTTTATATCTGTTGAAGATTTCATTCATTCGTCCTTTATCTCTCACAGAAGCAATTATTACAGCCTTATTAATCTCTGGTCTTTTCCTATTTAGTTCATTTTGTATTTCATATATATTATTTTCATAGATATCCACCATAATGAGTTTGGATGGTTTAAAGGCTGCAATCTGTCTGCACAGCTCTGAACCAATGGAGCCCCCTGCCCCTGTGACAAGAACTGTTTTTCCAGTCAGATATTCCTCTATTCCTCTTCTATCCAGCTTCACCTGTGGTCTTCCAAGTAAATCCTTTAAATCCACATCTCTCATTTGATTTAAAGATACATTTCCATCTATAAGTTCATATACCCCTGGTATAATTTTCACCTTTAACTTTGTTTTATTGCAGATTTCAATAATTGCTTTTCTATCCTCATCTCCCATAGAAGGAATTGCAATTATTATCTTATCTACCTCTTTTTCCTTACAAATTTCCTCTATATCATATCTATCCCCAAGAATCTTATATCCCTTAAGATAGTTGTTTACTTTTCCTTTATTATCATCAATAAGTCCAACGATGTTATATTCATCAGTTTTTTCTCTAAGTATTTCTGTAATTATCATTTGTGCACAAACCCCTGCTCCAATGATAAGCACATTCTCTTTTCCCTGTTTATTAATCACCTTTATATACTGCCTTATGCGTCTTCCCACCCTGTAGGAAATCCTTACAGAAATAACACCACATGTAATTAATATTCCAGCCACAATTGTAACTGTTCTTGGTATTCTCACTGCCATAAATTCCATTACTAAGAAATTACCCAAACATCCAACTCCACAAGCCAAAACTCCATGGATTGCTTCATCAATGCTGGCAGTTCTCCAAATTCTGTTATACATTTTAAACATCCATAAAGATGTTATATATATTAAAATTGTTGTTGGTATAAATTTAAAAATAATTCCTATATAATCATTAAATCCATAGACATCGAATCTAATGTAGCAGCTTATAAAATATGCAAAAATTATAAGCAAAATATCAATCAGCATAAGAAGGCCTATTCTAATCTTTTTCTTACCACTCACAAAAACTCCCCCAATTATAATACTCATTTATAAATAGAGGTCGGTTGCACTACTAACTCCCTATAACCCAAGTGCCCAGATACAGGTTATACTTCTTCGTTCCCTATATTTAATTTTAATTATTCTACTTCTCTTAGCCGAAAATTTTATTCATTAATCCCTTCAAGCCCTTTGGCTCTTCGATTCTTCTTCCCCTGTTTATTACTTCCTCATTGTTTAAAATTTTCTCTACATTCCTGTTGAATTTTTCTGTTGCTCCTGGTTTCAATCTTTCAATTTCTTCAATTCCTGGAATCATATCCGTATTCCTTGAAGTTGCTCTGTGAGCATCTGACCCAATGACACTGTAAACATTATTCTTTAAGAAAAGTTCAGCTATTTTCTTTACTTCTTTCCCAAATTCACCTGAAATACTTCCAGTGTTTAATTGAAATAAAAATCCCTCCTGAAGAAACCTATTAATTAAGGATGGCTTCTTGATGAATTCCATATACCTCTCTGGATGTGCAAGAATAACAACAATTCCTTTAAGCTGCAGCTCATAAAAGTTGTTTATCACTTCTTCAGAATTGAAACCCTTCATTGGAAGTTCCACTAACATGTACCTTGAACCTTCAATAGTTCCTATTTCTCCCTCAAGATAATACTGAAGGATATTTTCGCTGTAATAAACCTCTTGTCCCCCATAAATTTCTAGGGGAATCTCTCTTTCCTTTACTAGTTCCTTTAGCTTTTCAACTTTCTCATTAATCTCTTTTCTTGGAACTTGAAATCTTCCTTTAATGTAATGGGGTGTTACTACTATTCTTCTTGTACCGCTACCTGCTGCAATTTTTAACATTTCTAGCGACATTTCCTCGGTTTTAGCTCCATCATCCACTCCACAGATAATGTGACTGTGAAAATCATTCATCTATTAACACCTCTATTTATATCAACGACTTATTTTTCATCTACACTTTTTCTACACATGGTTTTGTATATTAACTAATGCTGTACTCAGCAAAATAAATTCTTAACAATTCTCCATTATGTTTTAAACAAGAAGGAAAAACTTTCCTATTCCTTATCTCCATAATAATAATAATAATTATTACTGCTTGCTTCTAATCCATTAAGTACAGTTCCAATTATATTGGCATTTACCTTTCTTAGTAAGCTTACACTATTTTGTACTGAATCCTTCTTTGTTTTTTCTGCCCTAACCACTAAGATTGTTCCATCAGCCTTAGCTCCAAGAATCTGTGCGTCAGTAACAGCTTGTACCGGTGGGGTATCAAGAATTACATAATCAAAGATTTTCTTTAAAGCTTCAATTAAAGCAGACATTGCCTTTGATCCAAGCATCTCTGCTGGGTTTGGAGGAATCTTTCCTGCTGTTAAAATGGTTAAATTTTTATTGTATTTATATCCAACATTAGTAACACTTTCTTTTTCAACAATTACGTCTGAAAGACCTGCTCCATTGGATAACTTGAACTTTTTATGGATTGACGGCTTTCTTAAATCACAGTCAATTAAAATTACCTTCTTATCACTTTGTGCTAAAGAAAGTGCTAAGTTTCCTGAGGTTGTACTCTTTCCTTCACCTGGTTCAGAACTTGTTACAACTATTACCTTATAATCCTCATCAAATGAAGAATACTGTATATTTGTTCTAAGAGTTCTATAGCTTTCTGCTGCAATAGATTTCGGTTCTCTTTCTACTATCATCTCTTTTCTCCTTACCTATTAATCATTTATTATATTTGGAATTGCTCCAAGGACTGGGAGATCAATGTATCTTTCCAGCTGTTCCTTGCTCTTAAAAGTATTATCCATAAACTCAAGTAGGAAACAAACTCCAACCCCAACCATTAATCCTAAAATAAAGGCAATTGCAATATTCATGGTTTTATTTGGACTTACAGGGTTTTCTGGAACTATTACTTCTTCAATAACACTTACATTTCCATTTACAACTAAAGTCTTTGAAGTGTTGATAAATTCTGATGTTACAGCAGCCACAATATCATGAGCCTCCTGTGGATTCTTCCCCTTAAACTTAATTTCAAGAATTTGAGTGTCTGCCACATTTGTCACTGTTAACCCGGCTAAAACATCCTTAACCTCCAGCTTTGTGTCAACTTTTTCAACTGCCCTTTCTATTAAATCTTTAGTTTTTATTGCCTCTGAATAAGTCTTCATTAGCTTTTGATACATGATTACGTCGCTTTGATTATACCCCTGTTCTGACCCTTCTTCTTTACCGATAAACACCTTTGTGTTGGCTTCATACTGTGGCTTAAGCACAAAGAAGCTCACTATCCCTGATAAAAGTGTTGCGCTTAAAGCAATAATCACAATTAACTTCCATCTTTTTTTTAGAGATTCGAAGATCTCACTGATGCTAATTACTTGTTCTTCCACTGTCATCCTCCTCTAGCTTACTCCTTAGAAGGATATTCTAAGGAGTTCTCTCATTAAATTCTTATTTTTATTTCGGTTTCCTAATTATCACTTGAAATAAATGGTATTGTTCCCAATACCGGTACGTCTACTGCTCTTTCTAACTGTTCCTTTGATTTAAAGCTGTTATCCAAGAACTCAAGAAGGAATGCTAATCCAATACCCACCATCATTCCAAGAAATAAACCTATAGCAATATTCATCTTCTTATTTGGGCTTACAGGCTTTTCTGGGAAAGTTGGCTTCTCAAGCACATGAATATTTCCATTTGGAACTAATTCAACAGCTTTTTCCATGAAGACTTCCTTCACTCCTTGGATGACCTTTAAAGCTTCCTCTGGCTTGGTGCTTTGATACTTAATTTCTAAGATTTGAGTATCTGCTAAAGTCACCACACTTAGATTATTAAGCATGTCCTTAGCTTTCAAATCTAAATCTTGACTATTAATGGCTGCACTTGCCACATCTCTTGTTTTTATAACTTCAGAATAAGTCTTTAAAAGCTGCTGATACATTTGCACATCACTGCTATTATAAACCTGTTCCGCTCCCTGTTCTTTTCCTACAAATAACTTAGTGCTTGTTTCATATTTTGGTTTAATGAAGAACAATGTAACCACTGTTACTAATATTGTCACCGTTAAGGTACAAATAAATATCAGCTTCCATCTCTTCTTTAAAGACTCCAGAACTTCTCCAATACTTATTACTTCTTCCTCCAACATTAAATTTTCTTCCATGGTACCCCCTAAAACTATTTAAATTATGACGATGAAATTTAAAGTCACTTTATTTTTAAAGCACTCTGTGAATTATTCATCAAACAGCATTTTTATTCACATATTTTTGAATAAATTTAAATATGTCTAATTTTAACAAGATTTTTGAGCAGAAAAAATTATATAAAACAGCAAAATTAATACTATTTTATATATTTTAAAATACGAATTATATATGTATGTATCATTCTTATATGCGCAACTATGCGCAACAGTTTTTTTCTATCACATTTAATATAAAAATGTTACATTAAGTAATATAACATAATTCTAGAACACATTCTATATCTTTTTTGCGATATATTTGCATTAAATTAACATATGTTCTAGTATTTCTTTTAATAAAATCAAACTAATTGTTTTACTTTAATATTTCTTTATGCTCTAATTCATGTATTCTTATGTTATTGTAATACTTTCGACATTTTGCTCATGAAATATAAATTATATTTTCTTGTATTTTTTTATATTATATTAATTTTAATTTTTTTCATTATTATCCTTAATGCAGAGTTTTTCTTAATATTAACCTTGAGTAAATATTCATTTCACTAATTCTTTTTTTGCATTTCGCTTTCCTATATAACTTATGCCTAACTTTATTTACTACCTTAATAGAATTGTAACTTTTAGCTATTTACACATTAATTGTATAATTGTACAATATTAATGATGAAAGGTCGTGGAATATATGTCAAAGAAAGAGATTAATTCAGAAAAAAGAAATAAATCTAATACAAGTCAAACCAGGAAAACTACAACCAAGAAAAGAAGAAGGAAAAAGAAGAAATCTCCTGCATTAACCATAGGAATTTCCCTTTTGGGTCTTGCCCTCCTTGTAGTCACAGTTGTTGGCACAATTTTTATTAAATCCCTTAATGATTTAAATGTTGTGGAACTGGATAAGTCCAACCTTGGAATTGCCGACAAAGAGGAACTTAGCAAATACGATCAATATGATAAAATTAAGAACATCTTATTGCTTGGTACTGACCAACCTACTGACAGTTCAGAGCCTATTCGTTCAGATACCATGATGCTCCTTACCATCGATCCAATTCATAACAAAATAAAGGTTTCCTCCTTCATGAGAGATTCCCGCGTATATATCGATGGATATGGAGAAGATAAACTAACTCATGCTTACGCTTATGGCGGCGCACAGATGACCATCAAAACCTTTAATGAGAATTTCGGACTTAATATTGAAGAATTTGCTTCTGTGGATTTCACAACCCTTCCTAAGATTATCGATATCCTTGGAGGAGTTGAAATTGATATTACTGCTGAAGAGCTTAATGATGTAAACAATGTAATCTTTGATGATAATAGGGCTAATGATAAGTCAAATCCTTATATCCAAGAACCTGGCCTTCAAACGTTGTCTGGTAATCAAGCCTTAGCTTATGCAAGAAACAGATCCTCTGAAGGCGGAGATTATGCTAGAACCCAAAGACAGCGTACTGTAATGGAAGCTCTCTTTAAAAAAGGTTTAAGCACTTCAGTTACTTCTTACCCTAGTTTATTAAGTAAGATTCTTCCTTACATCACAACTAATATGACCTCTGGCGATATTCTTAACATGGGTAAAAACATCCTTAGTATTGGAACTAAAAACTTAGAGCAAGCTCGCTTTCCAACAGATGAGTATTCTTGGGGAGAAATTGATCCCGTTGATGAACTCTGGTATCTTTACCTTGATATTCCTTCAACGAAGCAGCAGATTCAAGATTATATCTTTGATGATAAATCACCAGAAAGTTATTAATGTAAAAAAGATGATTTACAAAACGTAAATCATCTTTTTTAGGAATTATTAATATTAAAGTTATTTAGTTATAATTTTTAGTTAAATACCGGTATCTCAAATTCTAGATAGTTGTTATATCCCTTTAAAAGAGATGCCAGCATTTTCGCCTGCTTGTACGCCCATCCAATATCTGATGCATATTGATGCCAGCTAATATTGTTGTAGGATACATTCCACTTCATCTTATATAAAGTGTCTTGATAATATCTTGGATTGTTAATATAATTCTCACCAATCCACTTTGCACCTTCTGAAATAGCTGTATCGGCATCAAACCAGCCTTGCTTGTATGCATATTCTGAACCTAGTCTTATAGGATCTTTATCATTAGCTCCGATACCATACATATTGAAAACTATTTTAGGTGCTACTGGAACTCCATCCACCATATCAACTAAAATACCATTTGATAATCTTGAAGAACCATTTCCAGTTTCTAATCTTGAGTGACAAGCTAAGTATAATGGATTAACATTATATTTTTCTGCTCCTCTTACAAAAGCACTTCCTCTTCCAGATAAGATACCCTTTCCAGCAACAATATCATTAACCACAGAGGTTGGAATTGCACTTGAATAATTTAACTTCATGAACATATATTTACCATCATTGCTGATAAAGTTGTTAGGATCCATATAATATTTTACTTCATCCCTTGTGGCATCTCTCCAATATCCATCCTTATCGGTTTGATTTAACACTCTCATTTGGATATCAACGAAGTAATCTAAGCCCTTATTAAAGGAAACAAAGTCTTTATGAATATATCCAACTCCACCTTTAAATTTAATTTGGTGCCAAGATGGATTTGAGCTGTCCATAATTTCAACAGCTGCTCCACTTCCTAAAGAACCTAAAACTGAATAATTGGTTCCAGGGCCACTTCTTACATTAACACTTGAACCATTTACATATCCAGTAGAAAGCACTTTACCTTCCACATTATAATTAATTACTTTATTAACTTCATTTCCTGCAGTATCCTTGACATCAACCCATAATCTATAGCTTGCTGCCTTAGCTGGCTTCCAATCATAATAATTCTTTGATGAGAAATCCTGTACCACATTCCAAGTTCCAGTTCCTTCTTCTAAAACCCAGAATCTATAGTTTAAGCCTCCAAGGCCACCATCAACCTTAGGTGTAATTCTAATTGTGGTATTAGCTAACTGTGGAGATGGTTTGTCTGTTACTATTGATGTAATTGATATTGGATTTGATACATCATAATAAACCCACTTTGATATAACCTTTCCAGTGGAATCTTTAACATCCACCCACAATCTAAAGGTTCCAGCCTTAGATGGCTTCCAATCAAAGTAATTTTTTGATGAGAAATCCTGCACCACATTCCAAGTTCCAGTTCCTTCTTCTAAAATCCAGAACTTATAACTTAAAGTTCCAGTTCCATTTGCATCTGCTGAAACTCTTATAGGAGTGTTTGCTAATTGTGGAGAAGGCTTGTCCGTATTCACACCCTTTAACTCCAAAGGTGCATTTACCTGAAAACTTATCCACTTTGAAACCATAACTCCAGTAGAATCTTTAACATCCACCCATAATCTATAGGAGGCTGATTTTGTTGGCTTCCAGTCGAAGTAATTCTTTGACGAGAAGTCTTGAACCACATCCCACTTTCCTGTTCCTTCTTCTAAAACCCAGAATTTGTAAGATAACTCACCAATCCCTGTTGCTTTAGGTAATATTCTTATGGTTGTATTAACGTTTTGTGGTGATGGTCTATCAGTTCCAATAGAGTTAATTGTTACTCCTGCTATTACATCAAAGTATACCCATTTGGAAACCATATCTCCAGTGCCATCTTTTACATCTATGAAAAGTCTGTAAGTTCCTGCTTCTGTTGGTTTCCAATCGAAGTAATCCTTTGTTGAAAAATCTTGTACAACATCCCACTTTCCAGTTCCTTCTTTTAATATCCAAAATCTATAGGTTAAACTTCCTGAACCTGTAGCTGCTGGCTTTATTTTTATTGAACTATTAGTTGGTTGTGGTGATGGCTTGTCTGTATTAATTGCACTGATTCCTAAGTTGCTGGCTTTTACGTCAAAATATCTCCACCTTGAAACCATTTCGCCAGTGCTGTCTTTTACGTCAATAAAAAGTCTGTAAGTTCCTGCTTCCGTTGGTTTCCAATCGAAGTAATCCTTTGTTGAAAAGTCTTGTACAACATCCCACTTTCCAGTTCCTTCTTTTAATATCCAGAACCTATAAGTTAGATTACCAGAACCTGTGGCCGTTGGCTGGATTCTTATGTTTGTTCCAGCTGGCTGTGGTGATGGTATGTCCGTATTGATTGCAGTGATTTCTAAATTGCTAGATTTAACATCAAAATATACCCATTTTGAAACCATTGCTCCTGTTGAATCTTTTACATCCACCCATAATCTATAGGTACCATTCTCTGTTGGCTTCCAATCAAAGTAATCCTTTGATGAGAAGTCCTGTACAACATCCCACTTACCTGTTCCTTCTTTTAAAACCCAGAACTTATAAGTTAAA